>JAABUK010003630.1_pt1 | contig 25881 bp, 20 predicted proteins | sample 5559141 | NCBI WGS metagenome assembly JAABUK01 (sample SAMN10711869, study PRJNA513367) | rock metagenome | isolation source: Antarctica rocks | place: Antarctica: Victoria Land, Pudding Butte nord | collected 2016-01-03 | reverse complement strand
ACGCACGATCATCAGGCGTCCACATCGAAGGCTCCACGACAGCCGAACTGTCTGGAACGCCAACAGCACGGCCCCGGTCAGCCCATCACATCCAGTCAACCGACCTTCTCAAACGGGGTCTTAGCCTTTCGGGCGGCGGCGGCAGGCCGTCCGCACGCACCCTTGCCACCTCCACGCTATCAATCGGCCGTGGCGAACGCAACGACTGGGTCTTGCCGGACCCGGACCGCCACCTGTCCAAGACGCACTGCGTCATCAACGAGGAGAACGGGCGCTACGTCCTGACGGACCTCAGCACCAACGGCGTTTACATCAACGGCGCCCGCCAGCCGACGGCCCGAAACAGCCGCGTGGTCCTGACGGACGGGGACGAGTTCCGTTTGGGCGACTACAGCATCATGGTGCACGAGGTCGCGGCGCCGCCCGTGGCCGCGCCGGGGCGCCGGGAAGGGCACGGGGACGACCCGCTGGACATTGACCCGCTCGACGATCCGCTGGGCCGCCCGCCGGACCCGGCATTCGCCCACCCGTTGCAGCATCACCCCGTCCGTCCGCCCGACGACCCGTTCGACCAGGCCGACAACGCCGCGCGCCGCACGGCCGACCCGCATGACGACATGTTCGCCAGGGTGAAGCCGGCCGGCAACTGGGCCGGGCCGTCCCAGGCGGACCATGCCGACGCGCCCCGACACGCCATGCCCGTCCATCGCGTGCTGCAACCGGTGGACCCGGCGGAAATAGACTTCGACGCCCTGATCGGCGACCTGTCCCCGTTCCAGCCTCAAAGTCAACCTCAAGGCCAGCCGCCGCCCCTGCCAGCGCCGCCGTCACGTTCCGGCCCGCCGCCCATGCAGGCACAGGCGGCCTCTGCCGATCCCTTTGCCGGGCTGGACGACCTGATGGGAACCATGGGCGCGTCCGCCGCTTCCCCGCCCCGGCTGGCATACCCGACGCTGCCAGCGGCGGAAGCACTAGCGTCCGCACCAAGCCCTGCCCCGGCGCCGGTTCCCCCGGTAGCGGTCCAAGCCGTTCCCGCCGCGCCCCATGCCCCGCCTCAGCAATCCCCCGATGCTTCGCAGGCGGCGGTCCATGCGTTCCTGGACGGTGCCGGCCTGCCGCACGGCACGATTGCCGGGGACCCCGAGGCGGCGCTGCGCCAGGTGGGCCAGGTGTTCCGTGCCCTGACCGAGGGCCTGCGCGAAGTGCTGATGTCACGCGCCGCCATCAAGGGGGAGCTGCGGGTCGAGCAGACGCTGCTGAAGTCCCAGGGCAACAACGCCCTGACGTTCTCGCTCGGCCCGGACGACGCCATTGCGGCGCTGCTCAGCGCGGTCCGCCCCGGCTACATGCCGCCACTGGCCGCAACGCGGGAAGCGTTCGCCGACATCAAGACGCACGAACTTGCGGTGATAGCCGGCGTCCAGACAGCTTTAACTAGCCTTCTGCATCGTTTTGATCCGGAAACACTGGAAGCCAGGCTGACGCAGGGCCGGTTTGCCGGCGTCGTGCCCGCGGCCCGGAAGGCGAGGCTGTGGGAGAATTTCTGCGACCTTTATAGGACCATTGCATCCGAGGCTGAGGATGATTTCCAGGCCGTGTTCGGCCGGGCCTTCGCCAAGGCGTACACGGCGCAGTCGAAGAAGGATTAGGCCATGCACGAACGCCCAGCAGGGACCGACGCGGCCTCCGCCACCCGGCGCCGTGCGGTGCGGCAGGCGCTGGCGCGCGCCCTTGCCGCGATGACGCTGCTGGCGCCGGATGCTTGCGGCGGGGCGTCGTCGCTTGGCTCGCCGGCAGCAAGCGGCGCATCTTCCCTGGGATCGTCCTTGGGATCGTCGCTTGGCCCCGGCTCGCTCGGTGCGCCTCCTCTCGGGTCGGCGCTGCCGTCGGCGTCCACCGCCGCGTCGGCGCTGTCCGGCGGTGGCGGCGCCGCATCCAGCCTGCCCGCCGCGGCCCAGCCCGCCAGGTCGGCGCTGACCAGCGCGGCATCCTCCGCCGCGTCGTCCCTGACCGCCCCGGCCGGCACGCGGAACGTGGAAGTCCGGCTCACGGCTGCTGCCAACGCCAATGCGTCCGCATCCGGACAGGGGGCGCCGGTCGTCGTGCGCATCTACCAGCTCGGCTCCACCGCCGCGTTCGAAAGGGCGGAGTTCTTCCGCCTGCTCAACGCCGACGCCGCCACCCTCGGCGCCGACCTGGTCACCAAGGACGAGGTGATCGTCGCTCCCGGCGCCACCAAGCAGCCGCCGCTGGCCCTGGCCGACAAGGTCCGGGCCATCGGCCTGTTCGCGGCCTTCCGGGACTTCCCGCGCAAGACGTGGCGCCTGGCAGTGCCGGTCCCTGCCGGGTCCGCCGCCACGGTGCCGGTCGCGGTCACGGCCGCCGGCCTCGCGGCAGGGACCTGACGCCATGGGATGGGAGAACAAGGTCGTATGGGGCGAGGGCCTGTTCCTGCAGCCTCAGCACCTGCAGCAGCAGGAGCGCTACCTGGAGCGGCTGATACGCGCCAGCACCGCGGCGCTGACGCCGTTCAGCTTCGGCCTCACCGGGCTGGAGGTGGATGCGGACCTGCTCACCTTGGGCAAGTTCGCGCTGCGCTCCGCCAGCGGCCTGATGCCGGACGGCACGCCGTTCGCCATTCCCGGCGACGTGGACCAGCCGCTGCCGATTGACCTGCCGGAGACGCTCCGCAACACCACGCTGTACCTGATGCTGCCGGCCCGCCAGCCCGGCGCGGTCGAGACGGCGCCTGCCGAGCGCACGGACACCGCTGCCCGCTTCGTCCTGGACGAGCACGAGGCGACGGACACCAACGCCGGCTACCAGTCCGTCGCTACCCTGCCGGTCGGCCGCCTGCGCTTCCGCCTGGGCGTGGAGCAGGAGGCGCGCGGCGGCCAGGTGACGGTCGGGCTGATCCGCGTGATCGAGGTTCGCGCCGACCGCTCCGTCGTGCTGGACGAGGGCTACATCCCGCCCGTCCTGGTGTGCGAGGCGTCGGGCGTCCTGGCCGGCTACGTCGCGCAGCTCCAGGGCCTGCTGCACCAGCGGGCCGAGGCGCTGGCCGGGCGCGTGTCGGAGAACACGACCCGCGGCGCCGCGGAGATCGCCGACTTCATGCTGCTGCAGCTCTGCAACCGCTATGAACCCTTGATGACGCACCTGAACGCCGGCATCGGCCAGCTCCACCCGGAAAGCCTGTATCGCGTGCTGGTGCAGATGGCCGGCGAGCTTGCGACCTTCACCGAATCCCGCAAGCGCCCCCCGGCCTTCCCGCCTTACCGGCACGAGGACCTGCACGCGACGTTCCGCCCCGTGATGGCGTCGCTGCGCCAGTCGCTGTCCGCCGTATTGGAGCAGACGGCGGTGCCGATCCCGCTGCAGGAGCGCAAGTTCGGCATCCGCGTCGGCCCCATCGTGGACCGCAGCCTGGTCACGGACGCGACCTGGGTGCTGGCCGTCAAGGCGCAGATACCGGCCGAGACCCTGCGCCGCGGCCTGCCCAACCAGATCAAGATCGGCCCGGTCGAGCAGATACGCGAGCTGATCAACGTGGCGCTGCCGGGCATCGCCATACGCGCGCTGCCGGTCGCGCCGCGGCAACTGCCCTACTACGCCGGCACGTCGTATTTCGAGCTGGACCGCAGCAGCCCCTATTGGGCCGCCTTGGCGCGGGCCGGCGGCGTCGCGATACACATCGCGGGCGACATCCCGGGGCTTGAGGTCGAGTGCTGGGCGATCCGGGGATGACCAATGGCAGATGACCCCTTCGCCGAACCCGGCGACACCGAGGGCACGGTGTTCCGCCCCCGCCCGTCCGGGACCGGCAGCGGCGGCCCAAGCGGCCCAGGGTCCAGCACCACGTCCGGCACCATCTCCGGGACCAGGTCTGGCGGGGCAGGGGTCGCCGTCGTGGAGCGGCGGCAGGATGCCGTCCGCCCGGTGCCGAAGGTCGGCGACAACGCCCTGGTCGCCGCCGCCGCCCCGGTGCTGGCCGCCGCCGTCCGCATCGCCAACGACCGCGCGCAGCCGCCCGACCCGGAGAGGCTGCGCCGGGCCATGACGACGGCGATACGCGGGTTCGAGACGGATGCGCTCGCCACCGGCCTCGACACCCGCTCGTTGCGCGCTGCGCGCTACGCCCTGTGCGCGACGGTGGACGACCTGGTGCTCAGCACGCCCTGGGGGATGCAGTCGAGCTGGACCCGGCAGAGCATCACCAGCGTGTTCCACAACGAGGTCATCGGCGGCGAGCGGTTCTTCGACATCCTGGAGCAGACGCAGGCCGACCTGGGCCACCATGCCCCGGTGGTCGAGCTGATGTATCTCTGCACCTCGCTCGGCTTCGAGGGGCGCTACCGCGTCCTGCCGCGCGGCGTCGCGCCGCTGACCGACCTGCGGGAAGGCGTCTATCGCACCCTGCGCGGGCGCAAGGGCGACTTCGAGCGGGAGCTGTCGCCGCACTGGCGCGGCCTGGCGACGGGCGCCATGAAGTTCCTGCGCGACATCCCGATCTGGGCACGCCTGCTGGCGACCGCGGTGCTCGCGCTGCTCCTTTACATGCTGTTCAGCTTCGTCCTGGCCGGCATCAGCGACGCGGCCTTCGCGGAGCTGGCGTCGCTGCCGCCCAAGGACCACTTCCCCGTCACCCACGTCGTCCAGCGCGTCCCGCCGCCGGAGGCCGCAGCGCCCCCGGAGCTGCGGCCTCCGACCGCCTTCAGCCAGCGGCTGCGCCAGTTCCTGGCGCCCGAGATCAAGGAGGGCCTGGTGACGGTGCTGGAGGACGCCCAGACCACCACCGTGCGCCTGACCAACCGCAGCATGTTCGGCTCCGGCCAGGCCGTGCTGGGCGCCAGCTACCCGGCGCTGCTGGTCAGGATCGGCGACGCCATCGAAGGCGAGCCGGGCAAGGTCGTCGTGTTCGGCTATACCGACAACCAGCCGATCCGCACGGCCCGCTTCCCCTCCAATTTCGAGCTGTCGCAGGCCCGCGCCGACACGGTCGCCGCCGCGCTGCGGGCGCGCGTGAAGGAGGCGGCCCGCATCACGGCAAAGGGCAAGGCCAACGCCGAGCCGATCTCCCCCAACACGACGCCCGACGGCCGCCAGCAGAACAGGCGGACGGAGATCGTCCTCACCCGTCCATCGGATGCGCCATGAGTCCTCTGCCCTTCCTGGTCACGATCTACCGCTCCCGTTGGTTCCGCAGCGGCCTGACCGTCCTGTTGCTCGTGGTACTGGTGTGGTATGCAGGCCCGCTGCTGGGCCTGGGCGCGCTGCATCCGCTTGAGACCGAACTCGCCCGCTACATCGCCATCGGCGTGCTGTTCGCCCTTTGGACCATCCACAACCTCACGCACCAGCTCTATGCCCACCGGCGCGACAAGGAGCTGGCCAACGGCATCGCCCAGGGCACGCCGGAGGAGCAGTCCGCCGCCGCCCGCCTAAAGGAGACCAAGAAGGCGTCGGCCGAGGAGGTCGCCCTTCTGCAGGACCGGCTGCAAAAGGCGATGCAGGCGCTGCGGAAATCCAAGCTGGGCCGGTCGCGCAAGCGGCTGTCCACCATGCCGTGGTACATGATCATCGGCCCGCCCGGCGCCGGCAAGACCACGGCGCTGCAGAACTGCGGCCTGCGCTTCCCGCTGGAGACAGGCAAGCAGCCGGTGGCCGGCGTCGGCGGCACCCGCAACTGCGAGTGGCTGTTCACCGACGAGGCCGTGCTGATAGACACCGCCGGCCGCTACACCACGCAGGACAGCGCGGCGGACGTGGACAGCGCCGGGTGGCTCGGCTTCCTCGACATGCTGAAGAAGCACCGCAAGCGCCAGCCGATGAACGGCGCGCTGGTGGCGATCAGCCTGTCCGACCTCGCCAGCCAGACCGAGGCGGAGCGCCAGGCCCATGCCCGCGCCATACGCCACCGCGTCCGCGAGCTGCACGAGCGGCTGAACGTGCGCGTGCCGATCTACGTGCTGTTCACCAAGGCGGACCTGATCGCCGGCTTCACCGAGTTCTTCGACAACATGGGCCGGGAGGAGCGCGACCAGGTCTGGGGCATGACCTTCCCCATGGACGACGGCACCGAGGAGGAGGGCGCCGTCGCCGCCTTCCGCGCCGAGTTCGACCTGCTGGTGGGCCGCCTGAACGACCGGATGCTGGAGCGCGTCCACCAGGAGCCGGACATACGTCGCCGCCGCCTGATCTACGCCTTCCCGCAGCAGGTCGCGTCCCTGCGCGACGTTGCGGCGGAGTTCCTGACCGACGCCTTCCGGCCCAGCCGGCTGGAGGCGCGTCCGCTGCTGCGCGGCGTCTATATGACGAGCGGCACCCAGGACGGCACGACGATTGACCGCCTGCTGGGCACGATGGCGGCGGAGTTCGGCCTGCCGCGCCAGGCCGCCGCGGCGGCGTCCGGGCCGGGCCGCAGCTATTTCCTGTCCCGCCTGCTGCGCGAGGTGATCTTCGGCGAGGCCGCGCTGGCCGGGCTGGACCCCAGGATCGAGCGGCGGCGCAAGCTGGTCAGCATCGGAGCGTATGCGGCCTGCGGCCTCGCGCTGCTGGGGCTGGCCGGGTCGTGGCTGAACAGCTACGCCGGCAACCGCGAGCTGATCGCCCAGGTCCATGCCGGCGCCAGCAGCTACAACGCGCTGCTCGGCGAGCTGCAGCGCCGCGGCGCGGACGACCAGGACCTGGCCGCGACGGTGCCGCCGCTCAACGCGCTGCGCGGCATACGCGCCGGCTACAACGAGCGCGATGTCCCTCCCAGCGTGAACCTGACGTTCGGCCTGTATCAGGGCGCCAAGCTCAGCAGCGCGGCGACGGAAGCCTACCGCAAGGCGCTGAACAACGTGCTGCTGCCGCGCCTACTGACCTTGGCCGAGAAGCAGGTCGCGGCGAACCTGGACAAGCCCGACGTCCTCTACCAGACGCTCAAGGTCTATCTGATCCTCAGCCGGCAAGGGCGGCTGAATGGCGAGCTTATCAAGCAGTGGCTGCAGGCATACCTGCTCGCCACCTATCCCGGGGAGGAGGACGAGGCGAACCGCAAGGCGCTGCTCGACCATGTCACGGTCATGCTGGACGAGCCGCTGCGGGCCATCCCGATGAACCTGCCGCTGGTCGCCCAGGCCCGCGCCGTGCTGACGAAGCAGCCGCTGGCCGAATACAGCTACAACCGCATCCTCCGCAGCAAGACCGTGCAGGGCCTGCCTGCGTGGACGGTGGTGGACGAGGGCGGGCCGGAGGCCAACCGGGTGTTCGAGCTGCGCTCCGGCAAGGACCTGAACCAGGGCATTCCCGGGGTCTATACCTGGCCGGGCTACCACACCGCCATCATCCCGCTGGTCGCCACCGTCACGGAGGACATCTCCGAGGACGGTTGGGTGCTCGGCCACGAGAAGCGGGACGTGCAGGCGACCCTGCGCGACACCGCAAAGCTGCGCCGGGACGTGCTGGGCCTGTACTTCAACGACTTCACCCGGCGCTGGGACGCGATGCTGGCCGACATCGCCATCAAGCCCTATACGACGCCGCAGCAGGCGCTGGACCAGCTCAGCCGCCTGGGATCGCCGAACTCGCCGTTGCGGGACGTGCTGGAGTCGGTTGACTGGCAAACGCAGTTGAGCCGGCCTTCGATAACCGCAGGCGCAACCGGCGTTGCTGGCGACAAGGCAACCCGCCTCCTGAGCCGTACGACGGGCTTGGCGGCCTACGAAGCGCGGGTTGGCCTCTCGATACGCCAGCTTGAGCTGGCCAAGATCCTGGGCGAGGCATTCGGCACTGACACTGGAGGAACGAGGACCGACCCCGCCAAGCGTGTGGACGATCACTTTCGCCTGCTGCACAGGTTCGTCGCAGGTGAGTCGAACCGGCCCGCCCCGCTGGAGGTTGCCATCGAGCGCATCCAGGCGATCTATCGCAGCTTCAACAACGCCGCGACCACCTCTGGCGGCGGCTCCGACATCCTGACGGCGCTCAACGGCCCGCCCACGTCCGCTCCTGATCCGGGCCGCAATGGTGGAACGGGCGGCGCCACGCCGGCCGCCGGCCCGGAGGGCGCAATGGCGGGCGGCACCGCCGCGCAGTTGGAGGAGCTGACGAAATCCATGCCGCCGGAGATCGCCAGGATCATAAGTCCGGTGGCGCGCGACGCAATCAGGACCGGCGGGATCAGCGTTGGGATGGGGGTGGCGAACGCCTGGCGCAGCCAGGTCGTGCCGCTGTGCGAGGCGGCGTTCAAGCGCTATCCCTTCGTGCCGGGCAGCCCCGACGACGTGCCCGTTGACGACTTCGCCCGCCTGCTGGGACCCGGCGGCGAGATGGAGAGGTTCTTCAACGCCAACCTGAAATCCTATGTGGACACGACCCGGCGGCCCTGGCGCTGGATCGCCAAGGACCGCGCGCCATCCGGCATATCGGAAACCTCGCTCACGGAGTTCGAACATGCGGCGCAGATACGCGAGGGCCTGTTCAACAACGGCTCCAGCGTTCAGGTGCGGTTCCAGTTGACTCCGGTGGCCATGGACTCTGCCGTGGGCCAGGCGAGCGTGGACATTGGCGGCCAGACCCTGACGTATGCGCATGGCTCGTTGCAGGCGCAGCCGTTCATCTGGCCGGGCGCCGATGGCAAGTATGGCGTGCGCCTGACAATGACGCCGGCGGCTGCGGGCGGCGTCGTCGCCATCACCGAGAAGGACGGCCCCTGGGCGCTGCTGCGCTTGCTCGACGGGCACATCAAGCCCGGCGCGCAGTCGGACAAGTTTCGCGTCAGCTTCCAGGGCGGTGGCGGCGCGGTGGTGTTCGAGCTGGCGGCCAGCTCCGTGCGTAACCCTTTCACGCTCGATGCCCTGCGCAGCTTCCGCTGCCTTTCTAAGCTCTAGGAGCAGCCATGTCGGGTTCAGCGTCAGGCGCGTTGGGTGGGGCAGGCGGCATTGCGAAGGACTACGCCCCGGTCGAGGTGGACTTCGTTCCCGATCCCGGCTTCCAACTGCTGTTCGACGGGCTGAGCGCGGAGGAAGAGCTGGGGCGGCCCTTCCTCATCAACCTCGACCTGTCCAGCGGCAAGCGGTTGGCGGACGTGGACAAGCTGATCGGCAGCTCCTGCTCGATCTGGATGTATCAGCAGGAAGCCAGGGACCCGGAGCCGCGGGACCGCTACTTCCACGGCATCGTCACCGCCCTGACCTCGGGCGGCCTGGTCGGCGGCGCCTACCGATACAAGCTGGAGGTGCGGCCCTGGGTGTTCTTGCTCAAGAACCATGTGGACTGCCGCATCTTCAACAACAAATCGGCCTTTGAGATCGTCACGCAGGTCTTCCGCGACGCCGGTTTCTCGGATTTCGAGGACAAGCGCCAAGCGGCCTGCGGCGACCAGCAGCTTGTCTATACCGTTCAATACAACGAGTCGTCGCTCGCCTTCGTCACGCGGCTGATGGAGCTGTATGGGTTCTACTACTTCTTCAAGTTTGCCAAGGACAAGCACACCCTGGTCCTGGCGGACGACCCGAACTGCCACGAGCTGCTGAAGCCCGAGATACCGCTGACATTCGACTCGACGGAATACCGCACCGTTGATGACCATATCTGGCAATGGTCCATTGACCATGGCCTGAACTCCGGCAAGTACACCTCGCAGGATTACAACTTCACCACGCCGTCCGCCGACCTGACGGCCAAGAACGTGCAGCCGCAGAACAACAGCTTCGGCTCGTTCGAGACCTACGAATATCCCGGGCACTTCGACAACACGCAGCACGGCAGCGGGCAGAACGACGTCCGGATGCAGGAGTTGATCTCCCGCTGCGAAACCTACAACGGTCAAAGCAACTCCAGGAAGCTGCGCGCCGGATGGTGCTTCACGCTGAACGACGAGAAAAGCTCCCCGCCGACGCGCGGATTTCTCATCATCCACTCCCTGACGACGGTGCAGGGCACCGAGGGCAACCCGAACCCTGACGCCGAGAACGTGGACAGCTACCGGGTGGACCTGAAGTGCATTCCTGCCAAAATCCACTTCCGCCTGCAGCGCACCACCCGGCGTCCGATGATACGCGGTACCCAGACCGCGCATGTCGTCGGCCAGCCCGGAGAAGCCATCACCACGGACAAGCATGGGCGGGTGAAGGTCAAGTTCCCCTGGGACCGCAGCAGCACAGCCGACCACGAGCGGACCTGCTGGATGCGCACCTCGCAGGCATGGGCCGGGTCGAATTACGGCGCGATGTTCATCCCCCGCGTCGGGCAGGAGGTGCTCGTCAGCTTCATGGAGGGCAACCCGGACCGCCCGGTGATCGGCGGCACCGTCTATAACGGCAACAACAACGCCCATCACGGCCCGGCGGCCCACAAGACCCGCACCGTCATACGCTCCGCCACCACCGCCGGCAGCACCGACGACGGCGCCAACGGCAACGAACTGCACTTCGAGGACAGCACGGGCGGCGAGAACCTGTATATGCGCGCCCAAAAAGATTTCACCGTGGACGTGAAGCACGACCAGGTCGTGACGATAGACCACGACCGCAGCGTCACCATCAAGGCCGGCAACGACACCCTCAACGTCACGATGGGCAGTTGCTCCACGACCGCCATGACGACGATCACGCTGACGGTCCTCGGCAGCAAGATCACCATCAGCGGCGGCAGCATCTCCATCACGGCGCCCACCGTCACCGTCACCGCGCCCACCGTGTCCGTCACGGCCGCCGCCGCCATGGTGATCACCGCTCCCATCACGACCATCAATTCACCCGTGCTGAAGGTCAACGGCGTCGTGAAGTGCGTCGCCGTGATACCGGGCGGCTAGAGGAGGCGGCACGATGGACTGGCCGGCGGCGGACCCTGACTTCGAGGCGCTGCTTGGACAGGCGAGGTCCGTCGCCTGCCTCCCCCATGCCGACGGGGACACCCTGCCGCTGGCCGCCGTCCGCACCCTGGCGGAGCGCCTGCACCGGGCTGAAGGGGACGGGGCGGCCCTGGACGCCAAGGGCCTCCGGGGCGCAATCGAGGAAGTGGTTGCCGGCATTGACCTGTTGCTGACCCGGCAACTCAACGCGATCCTGCACGCCCCCGATTACCAAGCGCTGGAGGCGACGTGGCGCGGCCTACACATGCTGGTCCGCTCCGCCCGCAAGGACATGGGCGTCAAGGTCCGTGCGATGAACATCGGCAAGCGCGAACTGGCGCGCACGGCCCGCAAGTTCCGTGGCCAGGCATGGGACCAAAGCCCGCTGTTCCGCCGCCTGTACGACGAGGAGTTCGGCCAGCTTGGCGGCGAGCCTTACGGCGCGCTGATCGGCGACTACGAGTTCGACCACCGCCCGGACGACGTTGCCCTGCTGTCCGACATGGCGATGATCGCCGCCGCCGCCCACGCGCCGTTCATCGCCGCCGCCGCGCCGTCGCTGCTGGGCATGGAAAGCTGGGCGGAGGTCGCCAATCCGCGCGACCTCGTCCGCATCGTGACAACGCCCGAATACGTCGCCTGGCGTGCGCTGCGCGACCAGCAGGACGCGCGCTATGTCGGCCTGGCGATGCCCCGCTTCCTGGCGCGGCTGCCCTATGGCGCCGCCACGGACCCGCTAGACGCCTTCGCCTTCGAGGAGGACACGGAGGGCGCGGACTGCAGCCGCCTGCTCTGGGCCAACGCCGCCTGGGCGTTTGGCGCCAACCTCGCCCGCGCCTTCAGCGTCCATGGCTGGTGCTGCCGCATCCGCGGCATAGACCGCGGCGGCGTGGTGGAGGGCCTGCCCGTGCTGCGCCATCCCACCGCCAACGGCAACGTGGACCGCCGCACCGTCACCGAGATCTGCGTCACCGAGCGCCACGAAGCCGAGCTGGCGTCCCTCGGCTTGATCCCGCTCGTGCATCGCAAGAACTCCGACGTTGCGGCCTTCATCAGCGCGCAGTCGCTGCAGCGGCCACAGGTGTTCGACGATCCCGACGCCACCAGCAACGCCAACCTCTCGGCACGGCTGCCCTACCTGTTCGCAAGCTGCCGCTTCGCCCACTACCTGAAGTGCATCGTACGGGACAAGGTGGGCGCCACGATGTCGCGCAACAACCTGTCGCACTACCTGTCAGAGTGGTTGCTGGGGTACGTGGACGGCTCGCCGGCGACCTCGTCGGAGGAGTACAAAGCCGCGCACCCGCTCTCTGCGGGACGGGTGGTGCTGGAGGACATAGAGGACAAGCCGGGCCAGTTCGAGGCGAAGGTGTTCCTCACGCCGCACTACCAGCTCGAGAGCTTGAGCGTCGCGATCCGCCTGGTGTCGCGGATGCAGTCGAAGTAGGGAATGGGCATGGCTGACCAAAGCAGAGCGGACCTGTTGATGAAGTTCACCGACAAGGGCGGCAACCCGGTCTGGGCGGAATGCAGGCTTGATGTGTCAGAGGGCGACACGTTCATGAGGGACTTCGACGCGACCAGCACCTCGGAAGAGTACAGCCCCTACTTCGAGGTGAAGTCGTTCGACTTCGCCATTGCCGTCCGGCCGGGGGACAAGGGTGTCGGTGCGATCAGCAAGCAGGCGGCGTCTGCCGGCGGGCGGGCGTCTGCCGCATCGGATGAGTTCCTGCGCTGGCGCAGCGCCAAGGAGGAGGAGTACCGGGACATACACTTCCCGGTCGAGTTCAACGCCTTCAGCTTCAGCCGCCTGCTGGACGCCGCGTCCATGCCGTTCTTCACGGCGTGCTGCAATTCGGCCAGCTTCAAGAGCGCAACGCTGGTCAAGCGCGTGTCGGTCGGCGCGGCGGAGGGCAACGCCATGCGGCCGATGGCCTTCTTGCGGTTCGAGTTCCGTGACGTGCTCCTGACCGGCATCAACTGGGACGACGGCGAACTCGTCACCGAGAGATGCACGTTCATCTGCCGGGCCATGCGGGTTCAATACAAGCAGCAGGCCGTCGAGGGGTCGCTCCCGAAGAACGAGTCCTCGCGGGCGGTCTGGCCCCATGTGGAAAAGTCGTTGCCTTCCATGGTCGATCACCAGCTTCGCGCCATTTTGCAGGATTTGGAGAATGCCTGATGACAGTGGCGACATCTTCATCAAGTTCCGAAAGCATGACGGTTGGCATCTTGAGGGCGAGTCCACGACCCAGGTCGGCGACTCGATGCTGTTCGCCGGCTTCCAAGCCGGCCGGATGTTCGAGATTGACAGCTTCTCCTTCTCGGTCGGCCTCAGCGAGGACAACGACCAGCACAAGCATGACAACGCCGGCGGGCACGGCCAGCCCGGCAATGGCGGGGGCAACGTCGTGGGCAGGGGCGGGGGCAGCGGCGGGCTGGCCGGCGGGATCACCAGGGTTGCGAACACTGCGGCCAGCATCGCAGCGCGGCACAGCGGCAAGGCCCAGGCCCAGCAGCTCGGTGGGTTCAAGGCGTTCCGCGCCGGTACGCTGGGCGGTGCGAAATATCCGGTCAGCGTCCAGCCGATCAACATCATCCGGCCCATAGACAAGTCGTCGCCCGTGCTGATGCGATACTGCATCGCCACCGAGAGCTTCGACCGCGTTTCCGTCGTGAAGCGGAAGGCGGCCGGCTCGACCAATGCCGGCGAGCCTTACCTCAGGCTGGACTTCAAGGGCGTCTTGATCCGGGAGGTGTCCTGGACCAACGACGAGCCGGTCAAGGAGGTGACCCAATTGATCTCTCGTGCCATCACCGTCCGCTACCGTCCGCAGCTCTTGAACGGAAAGCTCGGCGCTCCCGTGGTTGGCTTTTGGAGCATGCTGCCTTGGGAAAAGGAATGCGACCTCAAGTGAGGCATGTCCGCTGATGACCGTGCCCGGCCTGCAATCCTGAGCCGGTCGTGACCGTGACCTGGGCCTCCTGGGCCGTGACCAACGTGGGCACCGTCAGGTCCGGCAACCAGGACGCCTTCGTGGACCGGCCGGACTTGCGGGTCTGGGCCGTCGCGGACGGCGCGGGCGGCCACGAGCAGGGCGAGGTCGCATCGGCAGAGCTGAAGGCCACGCTGGAGGCGCCGCTGGGCCTGTTCGGCGCGGACTTGATCGCCGCGGTCCGCGCCCGTGTCGCCGCCGTCCACAACGGCCTGCGCCAGCGTGCGGGTCAGGAGCAGGCCCGCACCGGCCAGGCCGTCACCATCGCCTCGACCCTGGTGGTGTTCCTGGCGGATGGCGACCACTTTGCCTGCCTGTGGTGCGGCGACAGCCGCGCCTACCTGCTGCGGGACGGCGCGATGCTGCAACTGACGCGCGACCACAGCCTGGTGCAGGAGATGGTGGACGCCGGCGTCCTGGCTGCCGGGGACGCGGAGCGGCACCCCCATGCCAACGTCCTGACCCGCGCCATCGGCAGCGAGGGCGACGCGCCGGAGCTGGACAAGATCACAGGCCAGGCCGAGCCGGGGGACCGCTTCCTGCTGTGCAGCGATGGGCTGTTCAAGGCATTGGACGAGGCGCGGATCGGGCACCTGGCGGCGGGCGACGACCCGGCCCGGCGCCTGATAGACGCCGCCCTGGCCGCTTCGGCTCGCGACAACGTCACCGCGCTCGTGCTGCAGGCGCTGCCGCCGGAGCCGCTTTGGCCGCTGGAGCCGTTCGTGTGGGACAGGGAGCCGGTGCGGCGCGGCTAGAGCGCGATCGCATCAGGTTGCTCGACCTGAGCGATGGCGTGCTCGCGGAAACAAGGACCGGCGCGTGATTGGTTCATCTGCCTGAACCAATCACGCTCCAGCCGCCGCCGGGTGCTCAGACCTTGGCGTTCGGCCCGTCGAGCACCGCGGCCCAGGCGTTGAACATGGCATCCTGGCTGTAAGCCGCTTCCGCCCGCGCACGATTCGCCATGCCGATGGACCGGCCGCGGTCCGGCAGCCGCAACACCGCCAGCATCGCCGTGGCCAATGCCGCCGCGTCCCGCGCGACGATGTGCGGCGCGTTCTCCCGGGCCAACATGCCCCGGACGTCTCCAACATCGGTCGCGGCAACGGGCAGGTGCGCCGCCATGGCCTCCAGTATGCTCAACGGCATCTGCTCGGTGTCGGAGCTGAGCGCGAACAGGTCGAACCCGGCATACTCGGCCCTTGGCTCCGCCAGGTGCCCGGCGAAGCGCACATCGGCGGCGACGCCCAGGGATGCCGCCAGCGCCTGCAGCCCGGCCCGCTCCGCCCCGTCGCCGACGACCACCAGCCGGGCGGGCATCGCCTGGCGCACGGCTGCGAAGGCGTGCAGCAGGCGACCGATGTTCTTTTCCGGCCGCAGCGCCGCCACCGTGCCGATGACCGGCGGCCCGTCCGGGCATGGCGACGCCGTGCCGAAGCGGGCAAGGTCAACGCCGTTCGGGATGTAATGGACGCGCCTGCGCGACAGCCGCCAGGTATTGAGCGCGATGCGCTCCAGCACGCGGGAGGGCAGCACGACCGTGCTGCGCCGCAGGACCAGGCGCCGGGTCCACACCCGGCGCGGCAACTGCCCGGCCACCTCGTCCGGCCCCAACCCGTCCTCGACGTGAACATGCCGGGCCAGCGGCACCAGGTTGGCCATCGCCCACTCGATGGACCCCCAGTTGGACGTGACCAGCGCATCCGGCTTCAAGGCCCGCAGCATGGCCCGGCAACGACGCAGGTTGCCGAGCGTACGGCCCTTTGGCAGCGTAGCCTCCGGGAACGTGACGTCCAGCCCTGGGTCCAGGCGCTCCCGGCAGGTAGTGACGCCGTCCATGGCGATGATGGCATGGCGCCACCGCTGGCCGTGGTGGTTCAGGATGGCGGCAAGGCGGACCTGCGCCCCGCCGGTCGCAAAGGTCGGGAACACATGCAGGAGCAACGGGGCGGCAGTCATACACCCGGCATAGCACGGCAGCGCCCGTACCGCGTCAGCGCCGCCCTGCGCCGCGGCGGGGCAGGGATGCCGCAACGGCACGGCGTAGTGTCAACTGGCAATCCTCCAACCCGCGCCGGCGGCGGTCCGCCCCGATCCCTCCGTCATTACAGGCCGCGCTTACGGCGCAGCAATTTAGGAGTGGCATGGACCGCGCCCTCCATCCCCGGACGCCACCCTGCCGCACCGCCCGGAATGGCAAGGCGGCAGTTGGTGCAAACTGAAGTTGCCATGATGCGCGACGACGACCGCCGCGGCATAAGGCAAAGCGCCCTCCACCGGGCACGGTGGAGGGCGCTATGTTGCCCCGCTAGCCAGGAAGCAGGGCGGAAGATGCTACTCGGCCGGCTGCGGCAGCGGCCTGGCGCCTGTCTCGCCGCGCTGCTCCGCCTCGGCCTCTTCCGCCCACAGGCCATGATGCTCATACGCCCAGTTGCGGTCCACGCGCCCCGTCGTCATCGCCCGCAGCGACCCCTGCACGCCGATGGAGCCGAGATAGATGTGGCCGATGATGACGGCCATCATCAGCGCGGAGATGATCGAGTGCGCCCCGTGCGCCAGTTGCATCCCGAGTACCCCGGTGGCCGCGAACGGCACCAGCAGCGCGATGCCCGTGATGGACACCGCGGCGCCGCCGAACACCGCGATCCAGTAGATCATCTTCTGCCCGAAGTTGAACTTCCGCACCGGCGGATGCGGCCCGCCGAACATGCCTCCGGCCGCCTTGATCCACTGCCAGTCGAGCTTGGTCGGGATGTTCGGGTGCAGCCACTGCACCGTCATCACGAACAGTCCCACCATGAAGGCGAAGCCGACCGAGTTGTGCGACAGCTTGGCCAGCGCGGACAGGCTGGCAAAGGTGTTGTCGCCGATGATCGGCTCCAGCAGCCAGCGCCCGAGCACCAGGTTCAGCCCCGTAACGGACAGCAAGACGAACGACGCCGACGTGAGCCAGTGGATGAACCGCTCGAACCAGGTGAAGCGCTTGATGGTCCGGCCCTGCGGGTCCGCGGTATAGCGCATCGGCCCGGCGATGAGATACAGCGCCGCCATCGCCAGCACCGCCGCCACTATCAATCCGCCGGTGATGTAGGGCTGCCAGCGCGTACGGAAATCGCGGAAGGTCCGGCCCTCCGGCTGTATCAGCACGCCCGCCTTCTCGTCGGGGATGTGGACGAAGCCTTCGATCTTGCCGGATGGCAGGTCGCGCTGGCCGTCCAGCATCCGCTCCAGCGCGGCACGGTCGGGATTGGGCTTGTTCTGCGGCAGCTCGACCGCGCCCGCCGTGCCGGCGAGGGCGGCGAACGCCAGGACGAGGGCAATCCGGGGGAAGCGCATCCTGTGTCCCTTCTTAGACCGTGGGGGTGTCGCGGTAGGCGGTGGACCAGCCCCAGGCGCCGGAACCATAGCCGCGGCGCAGCACCCGCTCCTTGTAGATGGCGCCGATGGTCGCGCCGTCGCCGGCCAGCAGCGAGCGCGTCGAGCACATCTCGGCGCAGATCGGCAGCTTGCCTTCCGCCAGCCGGTTGCGGCCGTACTTCACGAACTGCTCCGGCGTGTTGGTGCCCTCCGGCCCGCCGGCGCAGTAGGTGCATTTGTCCATCTTGCCGCGGCTGCCGAAGTTAGTCGCCGACGGGAACTGCGGCGCCCCGAACGGGCAGGCGTAGAAGCAGTAGCCGCAGCCGATGCACTGGTCCTTGTTGTGCAGCACGATGCCGTCCGCCGTCTGCACGAAGCAGTTGACCGGGCACACCGACGCGCACGGCGCGTCGGTGCAGTGCATGCACGCCATGGAGATGGAAAGCTCGCCAGGCTCGCCGTCGTTGATCGTCACCACCCGGCGGCGGTTGATGCCCCACGGCACCTCATGCTCGTTCTTGCAGGCCGTCACGCAGGCGTTGCAGTCAATGCAACGCTCGGCGTCGCACAGGAACTTCATACGCGCCATCAGCGCATCTCCTCGTAGTCAGATGTCAGGTTTACCAAGCGCTGGCCGGAGGCAAACTAGTGCAGGCTAGGCCCAAGGGCTTTCAAGGCGGAAAGGCCAATCACGATCCACCAGAAAACGTAGTCCGACCCACGACTCTTCTGATCCCGGCTCATCAGGCCGCCTCGATCCGGCACAGCGTCACCTTGGTTTCCTGCATGTGCGTCACGGCGTCGTAGCCGTAGGTCGTCAACTGGTTCACGCCATGCCCCAGCACGATCGGGTCCAGGCCCGGCGGATACTTGCCGCGCTGGTCCACGCCGGCCGTCATGCCGCCAAAGTGGAACGGCATGAACACCACGCCCTGGCCGGTCCGCTTGCTGACATGCGCCACGACATGCGCCCTGGACCCGCTCTCCACGCCATACAGCCAAACCATGCCGCGGTCCTTGATGCCCAGCCGGGCCGCGTCCTGCGGGTTCACCTCGCAATACGCCTCCTGCACGATCTCGGCCAGCCAGCGGTTGGACCGCGTCTCGTCGCCGCCGCCCTCGTACTCCACTAACCTGCCCGACGTGAGGATCATCGGGAAGTCCTTGGACACGTCCGGCACCTGTAGGCTGCGGCCCAGGTGCGGCAGGCGGAAGTCGCGCCGGTCGGCCAGCGCCGGATACTTGTCCACCAGGTCCCGCCGCGGCGTGCGTATGGGTTCGCGGTGGATCGGCACGGGGTCAACCAGGTTCCAAGCCACGGCACGCGCCTTGCCGTTGCCGAACGGCGCGCAGCCATGCGCGATGGCGACCCGGTGTATGCCGCCGGACAGGTCGGTCTGCCAGCTCACGGCGTCCACGTTGTCACCGCCGATCTTCTGGATGACGGCCCGCTCGGCGTCCGTCAGCTCCCCTTCCCAGCCCAGCTTCTTCAGCACGGCGATGGTGAACTCGGGGTAGCCGCCCTTGATGTCCGACCCCACGGGGTAATCGGTCGCCAGCAGCGACACGCCCTCCCGCTCCACGCCCCAGCGGGCGCGGAAGCCGCTGCCGCCCTCCTTTACCGGAACGCGGGTATTATACAGGAACGCGGTGCCGGGGTGCTTCTGCTCCGGCGTGCCCCAGCACGGCCAGGGCAGGCCGTAGTACTCCCCGGCGCAAGGGCCGCTGCTGGCCTTGAGCGTCAGCGGGTCAAAGTCCGCCTGGTGCTTCGCGTGCAGCTTCAGCCGCTCCGGCGACTGGCCGCTATAGCCGATGGCGAAGCAGCCGCGGTTGATCTCCCGCAGGATGTCCTCCGCGACCGGCACGCCGTCCTCGACGAGGATGTTCTTCACCAACTGCTCGGCGAAGCCGAACTTCTTGGCCAGCAGCAGCAGTATCTCGCTGTCCTGCTTGCTCTCGAAGATCGGCTTCACCACCTGCTCGCGCCATTGGATCGAGCGGTTGCTCCCGGTCACGCTGCCCGACTGCTCGAACTGCGTGCAGGCCGGCAGCAGGTAGGTGTTGTCCGTCCGGTTGCCGGCGATGGCGAAGGTCGTGGGATGCGGGTCTACCACCAGCAGCAGATCCAGCTTGGACATGCCCTCGTTCATCACCGGCTCGCGCGTGATTGAGTTGGCGGCGTGGCCCCAGGCGACCATTGCGCGCACGTTGTCCGGCTGGTCCAGCGTGCCCTTCTCGGCCAGCACGGCGTCGAACCAGCGGGTGCTGGGGATGCCCTTGGCCTCCATCAGCTTCTTGGACGCGAAGCGGGACACCAGGTAGTCGTACTCCACGTCCCACACCCGCGCCCAGTGCTTCCACGCCGCCTTGTCCAAGCCGAGGTAGGCGGGCAGGGTGGTCACGTCCAGGCCCAGGTCGGTCGCGCCCTGCACGTTGCAGTGGCCGCGGAAGATGTTCGTGCCGCCTCCGGCGATGCCCATGTTGCCCAGCGCCAACTGCATGATGCTGTAGGCGCGCACGTTGGCGGTGCCGACCGTCTTCTGCGTCGCGCCCATGCACCAGATCACGGTGGAGGGCCGGTTCTGCGACATGATCTCCGCGACCCGGCGCAACTGCGCCCGCGGCACGCCCGTCACGCGCTCGCTCTCCTCCGGGTTCCAGCGGGCGACCTCCTTGCGCACCTCGTCCATCCCATAGACGCGGTTGTTGATGAACTCCTTGTCTTCCCAACCATTCTCGAAGACGTGCCACAGGATGCTCCAGATGATCGGGATGTCGGTTCCCGGCCGGATGCGTACGTATTCGGTGGCGTGGGCGGCGGTGCGGGTGAAGCGCGGGTCGATGACGATCAGCTCGGACTGGTTGATCTCCTTGGACCGCAGCAGGTGCTGCAAGCTGACGGGGTGCGCCTCCGCCGGGTTGCCACCCATGACCATGATGGCCTTGGAGTTGCCGATGTCGTTGAAGCTGTTGGTCATCGCGCCGTAGCCGAAGGTGTTGGCGACGCCGGCGACGGTGGTGGAGTGGCAGATGCGGGCCTGGTGGTCGCAGGTGTTGGTGCCCCACAGCGCCGCGAACTTGCGGAACAGGTAGGCGCCCTCGTTGTTGAACTTGGCGCTGCCCAGCCAGAACACGGAGTCCGGCCCGGACTTCTCGCGTATGGCGAGCATCTTGTCGCCGACCTCGCTGATCGCCTGCTCCCAGCTCAGGCGCTTCCACTGGCCGCCTTCCAGCTTCATCGGATACTTCAGCCGGCGGTCGCCATGCGTCAGCTCGCGCACCGCGGCGCCCTTGGCGCAGTGGGTGCCGAGGTTGTTCGGGCTGTCGAAGTTGGAGTCCTGTGCCACCCAAACGCCGTTCTGCACCCGCGCGATCACCGAGCAGCCAACGGAGCAGTGGGTGCATACGGTCTTGCGCGTCTGCACCGGCACGCCCGGCTCGACCTCGCCGGCAGCGGCCGGCTGCAGCGTCGTCATGCCCAGCCCGCCCAGCGCGGCCATGCCGCCCGCTGCCAGGCCGGAGGTGCGGAGGAAGCCGCGGCGGTCCAGCGCGCCCGGCGTGGACGCCGCCGCAGGCAGGACGGGAAGGGCGCGGGCGGCGGTCGTGGCCCGGTGCTTCGTCAGCATATCGGGCCTCCTAGCGCCGGTTCAGCGCGTAGAACTGCATCACATGGTCGCTTTCCTGGTAGCGTGCCGGCGCCTGGTGGCTCGTCGGCTGCTTCAGCACCTCGCCCGACGCCGCCAACGGCACGGCGGCGGCGGCGATGGTGGCGCCGCGCAGGAAGGCGCGGCGGTCGGCGCGTACGGTCTCAGCCGGTGCGCCCTTCGGGGCGGGCGTTGTCGTATCGGTCATGCTGCACCTTTATGCATGGGGGCGCCGGCAGCGAGCGCGAAGCCCTGCCGGTCCAGGTCTATCATCAGCCGGCCCAACGTGCCGACGGGGCGGAGCAGGCGGGCAGAACCTGCCCGCTCCAAGTCAGTGAAGAAGCGGCCCGCCCAGGGCGCCAGGTGCCGCTCGAAGAAGCCGGCCTGGGCGTCGTCCCCACGGGCGATCAGGCTGGCCATCGCCTCGCACTCCGTGGCGATGTGGTCCTCGGGGTCGGACCGCCCGGCGATGCGGGCCAAGCCCAGCGATTGCAGCTCCGCGCGCAGCCGGGCCAGCGGACGCTCGTGCAGGAAGCCGGTCAGGTAGAATGAGGCATAGGGCACCAGGTCGCCGCGGGCCGCGCCGATGAACAGCACGTCATATTCGGCCCGCGCTGCCTCGACCGTGACGGTGCGCGCCTGCATCGCAAGCGCCCGCAGTGCCGATCCGACCGCGCCGTCGTCGCCGTCGAGCCGCTTCAGGCGTTCCAGGAACCCGGCGTCCGCAGCCTCCGCCAGGGCGCGGCCCAGCAGGCGGTAGATCAGGGAACGGGCAAGCTCCACGTCGTCCATCCCGCCTTGGCGAACCTCCTGTGCGGACCTGCTCACGGCAACAGCAAGCCTCGGCGAGCGGTCGCCTGCATCCCGGTCAGAATTGCTTGTAATCCAAATTTCACGGCGCTGCCAAGCGTGGCGCAGCCCCGGCCGGGCATCCCGGCCGACCCACCGGGACGTCCTAGCATGGCAGTGCGCTGCCATGCCGGCGGGGCAGGGGCTGCACAGGCTCCGGCTCCGGGCTTTCCGCTGCGGCATCGTCTCCTGCCTCTACAGGGCCTGCGTCGGCTTTCGTGGTGGACGGGGCAGGTGGCTCCGCGAGGGCAGGGGGCACTTGGTCCGGTGCTGGCTCCGGCGCAGGCGGAGCCAGCACGGTCCGGACCAGCTTGGCAACGTCGTCCGTAGCCCGGAGCGCGCCATACTGGGGCGCGTTGAAGTCCCAGGCATACTCTGCCATGCCGCGGAACTCCGAGATGCCGGCATCGCTGGTCCAGGCCCGTTGCAGCGCCAGCCGCTGCAACTCGGCCGATACGCCCTGGTGCAGAAAAGCCGTGTAGTCGCTGCCGGCGCCCAGCGTGCCCAGGTCGGGCAGCACCGGCGGCGGCTCCGGCGGTGCGGCTGGCGGCGGCGGCGAGAGCGCCTGCTCGACCGGCGGGGCTGCCTTGGCTTCCTGCTTGCGCCGGGACCATCGGCGCAGCAGCCCTTCGCCGCCGTCTCTGCGGGTGTCACTCATCATCGTCCGCCGGAACAGCCTGGCGCCTGGCCTCCAGCCGCTCGGACTGGTCACGCTGGCGCTTGTAGGCGGGGCGCTCCACATGGTGCCGGGCCACGTAATCCGCGATCCAGGCGTGGATGGCCCGCGGCATCGGCACGGCCTCCACCAGGTCGGACCCGGTGTCCACATGCGCCTGCGCCTCCCCGGCGCACGCGGTCGCGCCCAGCAGCGCCACGCCCAGCGCCGCCTCGGTCGCGCGCAGGAAGACATAGACCGCCGGCTGCGGCCCCTCGATGTTGTGGCGGAGCGTGTCGGTCTCCAGCGGATACAGCAGCAGCGCCGCGTTGCCCGCGAAGTAGCGCCGCACGCCCGGCTCGGTGCCGAGCAGCGTCCAGGGCGCCGCCTCCGCAGCGCCGGGCAGCAGGCCCACGACGCGCCAGCGATGGTCGCACCAGGGGCTGCTGACCTCCTGGCGCTCGGCGATGACGCCGAACTCGCGCGCTTCGTGCCGGGTCGTCATGCCGGGCCGCCTGGCTGGGCCGCCAGCGCCAGCAGGTCGAAGGGCTTGCCGAAATCAGGGCCGCCGGCATCGGGCTGTGCGGCGTTGCGGGTGACGGTTGCGAACTGCTCCACGACGCCATCCGGCCCGTGCTGGCGGAAGATGGTCAGCAACGTGCCGACGGGATGCTCGCAGAGGGAGGCGGCGAAGGCGACCTCACGCGATGCCACCTCGCGCGCGGCGTCCAGCGACGGGGCGCCATGCCGGTCCACGAAGTGCCGCGCCAGCGCGTCCGTCACCGACGCCAGCACCGCGGGCGGCGCGTCCGCCACCATGACCAGCGTGGACCAGCCGAAGCTGCCGGTGCCGAGGAAGCCGTGCTGGAACGCGGTGCGGCGCTTGCCCGCGGCCTCCTCCGGCGCGTCGTCCAGGAAGCTGAACGTGCCGGTCACGGCCCACTCGCCAGGCTCGGCGGCATGGTCGAACACATGCCGGTCGGAAACGTCGAGCTGGATCGTGCGCGGCAAACGCGCGCCGGGCGCCGTCATGCCGGGACGGCCCGGCGCATCATGCGCTGCAACGTCGCGGGAGCCAGGGCGGCGGCGCCGTCCTGCCCCCAGGCGTCCAGCCAGACCAGCAGGTGCCGCAAGGTGTTCACCAGCACATCTGCCGCGGTCACGTCGCCGAAGCCCTCCTCATGCAGGCTGGTCCGGTCCGGCGTCGCGCCAGGCTCGGCGGTGCGGGCCTGCAACGCGACCTCGAACCCAAGAACCGCCCAGTCCGGCACCGCATCCGGCACCGCATCCGGCAGGGCCGGCGCCATGGCCGCACGGATCGCCGCGACCCGGGCGCCGTCCACCGCCAGGCCGTCCGGAACCAAGCCGTCCCGCGCCAGCAGGTGCATCGGCACCTGTGGCGGCGCCAGGGTCGCAAGGGCGTCGAACAGCGCCAGCGCGCCCAGTCCTGCCACCGGCCCGGCATCCTGCATCGGCCGGTCCGGCGCCAGCACTATGGCCAGGCGCAGCACTCCGTCCGCATGGTCCCAGCGTATGCTTCCGGGATCGTCGCCCGCCGCGGCGCCATGCATCGCCGCCGCCCAGGGGTCGTTCCCGCAAGGCAGGGCGCCGAAACCCGGCGGCAATGCGAGCATGTCGCTTATGGCAAGGCTCCGTCCAACAAGCTGCGGGGCGTCCGGGGTGGACCGCGGCCCGCCCGTTCATCATATGTACTCCGCCCGGCCTTGCACAGAAGGTCGGCGAGGGAAGTTTTGCCCATGAAGCCGGATGGTTGCACGATCCTGACTTGCACATGCCGCGGGACCATGCCGGTCGTGGGCGCCACGCCGGCGGTGGACGGCGCCCCAGCGGCGCATGAGCTGTGCCGGGCGGAGCTGGACCGCTTCACGGCCGCCGCCGCCGGGCCGGAGCCGCTGCTGGTCGCCTGCACGCAGGAGGCGCCTACGTTCCAGCGCGCCCAGGCCGATGCGGCGGGGGAGGCGCCGCTCGGGTTCTTCAACATCCGGGAAGCCGCGGGCTGGTCGGACGAGGCCGCCCAGGCAGGGCCGAAGATCGCCGCGCTGATCGCCGCCGCCATGCACGATGCCGCCGCGGGCGCCCGCGGCCCCGTCGCCGACGTGTCGCTGCAATCCGAGGGCGTGACGGTGGTCTATGGCAGCGGCAACAGCGCCATCGAGGCCGCCTGGCAGTTGAAGGACCGCCTGGACCTCACCGTCATCATCACCGGGCCAGCCGACCTGGAGCCGCCGCGTCTTGCAGAGTTTCCCGTCGTCCGCGGCACGCTGGCCCGCGTGACCGGGCACCTCGGCGCGTTCGACCTAGTGGTGGACGGCTTCGCCGAGCCGCTGCCCAACTCCCGTGACCGGCTGCTGTTCGGCCCCGCCCGCAACGGCGCGCGGTCGCGTTGCGATGTCGTTATAGACCTCAGCGGCGGCCTGCCGCTGGTGCCGGGGTGGCAGCATCGGGAAGGCTACTTGCGGGCCTCGCCGGACGACCCCCTGGCGGTGCAGCGGGCGCTGTTCGCCGCGACCGACTTGGTTGGGACGTTCACCAAGCCGCGCTACGTCGCGCTGCACGCCAGCCGCTGCGCGCACCAGCGGTCGGGGCAGGTCGGCTGCACCCGCTGCTTGGACGCCTGCCCGGCCGGTGCGATCACCCCTGCAGGGGACAGCGTTGCCATCAGCGCGCAGGTCTGCGCCGGCTGCGGCACCTGCGCCGCCGTCTGCCCGACGACCGCGGCCGAGTACTCCGTGCCCGGGGCGGAGGCCACCGCCCGCCGGCTCCGCACGCTGCTGGCGGCCTACCGCGGCGCAGGCGGCACCGCGCCGCCCGTCCTGCTGTTGCACGACGACGCCCACGGCGCCCCGCTGATCGAGATGCTGGCCCGGCATGGCCGCGGCTTGCCGGCCCGCGTCATCCCGCTGCCTATGGCCGGGCAGCCCGGCCTGGACGCCTTGGCGACCGCCTTCGCGTTCGGCGCCGCGGAGGTCCGCCTCTTGGCCGGGCGGCGCGACGCCGACCGTCGCGCCGCGCATGAGCGGGAGGTGGCGCTGCTGCAAGCGGTCCTTGGTCCGCTGGGCTATGGCGGGGACCGCGTGGCAGTGCTGGAGGCCGACGATCCCGACGCGCTCGACGCTGCGCTGCACGGGCTGCCCGTCCGGGCCGGCGTTGCCCCTGCCGCCTACCTGCCGACGGGAGACAAGAACGCGCTGACGATGCAGGCGCTGAACGCGATGCGGGCGGCTGCGCCGGTGCCGGCCGACATCGTGCCGCTGCCGCGCGGCGCCCCGATCGGGCGGGTGGAGGTGGATGCCGCCGGCTGTACGCTTTGCCTGTCCTGCGTTGCGGTCTGCCCCACCGCGGCGCTGCGCGACAACCCCGAGCGGCCGATGCTGAAATTTATCGAGGACCTCTGCGTCCAATGGATAACGTTCTTTACGCCATCCCTGGCACGACAGCTGCCCCGTGCGGCGCGGACGGTGCCGGGATGGCGTAAAGAAGCGCGTTGAACTGAGCCGCGGGCCGCCAGTGCAGGCTATG
>JAABUK010003629.1_pt1 | contig 25884 bp, 21 predicted proteins | sample 5559141 | NCBI WGS metagenome assembly JAABUK01 (sample SAMN10711869, study PRJNA513367) | rock metagenome | isolation source: Antarctica rocks | place: Antarctica: Victoria Land, Pudding Butte nord | collected 2016-01-03 | reverse complement strand
TGCGTCCACTCTGCCGTCATCCTTCCGATGGGGTTTGTTGTTCCGATTCCTGCCGAAGGTACATCGTACCGGTAGCATGAAGAGGATGTGCCATCGGGGTACTGCTTGCCAGTCAGCCTGTTCAACGGGTCGTAGATATATGCAATTGCTGTTCCCCGTGCATCTGTCTTGGATGACATGTTCCCATTGACATCGTAGCCATAGCTGATCGTGCCCGTTTCAGGGTTGGTTGCACTCAACAGACGCGACAACGAATCATAGGAGAAGCTGCGGGGCGCCCGCGGCGTCTCCCCAGATAGGCCTGGCTGGTTTACCCCTAAGAGGTTGTCCAGCCCGCTGTAGCTGTATCCCGTCGCAGCCCCACCCGGCTCCACAACACGCGCAAGTCTCCCTAAAGCGTCAGACGTTCTCTGCCACGAGTGACCTGCCTCGTCGATCGATGTGGTGAGGGTTCCGTTATAAATCCAGGTGAGTTGACTTCCATCCGGCTGCGTCTGCGAACCCTTTCGTCCCAAGGCGTCATAGGCATAAGTGGTGACACCATACGTAGGCTCCCCCTTACTCCGGTAAGGATTGGAGACTGAGCGTTTTCGACCTAAGCCGTCGTAAGTCGTATCGGTGTAGATGGTCCCTTGGGGGTCCGAGGTCAATTGGGCTTGCGTCACCCGGCCGAGAGCATCTTCGTAAGAAGTGGTGGTCATGCTTTGCCCTTGGGCGCTCAGGCGCACACTTACCGTTGATGATCGAGCCCGATCGTCGTAGCTCAGAGTGGTCTGCCCTCCGTCTGGTCCATCGATTTCGGTAAGCCGCTTCCATGGATCTGAATAGTAGTACGCCTCTGAGGTGCCGTTCTCTACGTCCGCAGCTTTCCGAAGGAGCCCTTGGTTGTACCCGTATTGAAACTGCTGAGTGTGCGTGCTTGCCGCTGTACGCGGACGTGTAATCTGCGATAGGAAAGCATGAGTGCTTCCGGGCGGAGTGCCGTCGTCAGAAGTGAAGTTATCGCCGTAGGAGTACAAGGTCTGGTTACCTCGAGCATCTTGTACCTGCGTAACCTGGCCCGTTTCATCCCACCAGGCGTGGACGATAGAATCTACACAGGGTACAGAAGTTCCAGTGGCGGTGGTGGAAAAGCACTTCCGAATGATCGTCGTGACGACATTGCCGCCAGCGGCAACGAAGTTGAGTGGCGCGGGTGAAACTGGCGTCTTGCCATATTCGTTGTAGACGTAGTCCGTTTCGGCAAGGAGCACGCCGTTCCCAAAAACTTTGACACTCGATGGGTTGTCCGCCTGAAAGAATGTCGTTGCTGTTTCCCGAAGAGCCGGAGAATTCGGAGGAGCACACGGCAGGCTGACGGTTCCGTAGTCGTACTCTTGTTTGTCTATTAAAAGATAGCCGTTGTAGGTGTAAAAAGTTCCAGCTGTTCGACCATCGCTGAGAGTGGTGCATTCAGCAGTAAGTTGATTCGGATTGGCCCAGGTTTTATTTACCCTCTTGAGAGTCACCCCATTCGTATCCTTGTAGAGGATCATGCTTTCAACTGGCACAATTCCGATATCGATTAGACCACTTGCGATTGCACCAGGAACAGCAGGAGTATAGGTGTAATCGATCTCGGATGAAGGATGGCCGGGTGTCACAAGGTCCTGCTTCACCACCTTCGTGGTCTTTTCTGTCCATTCCCCAATGCGACCAGATGTTCCATAGCTCGTGGTGTAGCTGAAGTCTTCCTCTGACACCGGAGTGGCTCCGTCAAGGCTCACAATGCGTTTCGCAATGGCAGGCTCATCGTACTGAATAAAGCAACCAAGCAAGTCAACTCCGGACGACCTGACGACCTCGGCATGTGCATTCAGGGCCCACGTGTATGTAACGACTGCGCCAGTCGGATAAGTAATTTTGCCAAGAAGCCCGTAGGTAGGATCAGCCGCAAACACAAAGGTTTGGGTATTGGGAAGGGTAAGAGTCACAGAACCGGAGTAGTTTCCAATGCGAGGCACTTCGTTGTAGGCTAAAGTACAAGCCTGGTCTGAACCGGGTAGGATCACCGGGTTGTTGGTCTGAGGCTGCTGCGTTCGTGAGTCGGGGATACCGGGTACTACCGAGTACGTGTATGGTCCGCCAAGCCCTGGCACCGTGAGGGAAGAGGTTGTTTGGGAGTATCTTCGTCCAGTGCCGTTTACGAAATTACCGAAGACATCGTGAATCGGATTGTCGGTGAGGGAGTTTTCGTTCGGGTCTAGCTGATTACCGTGGACATCAAACACCGAAACCAATCCACTGTCGTCTATGGTTGCCTTGTAAACGTCATCCCCTCCTATCTGGGGGCCGCTTCCATAAATTTGGAATATGGGGCAGCCCCTTCCAGAATCTCTGTCAGGGCCGGGCGGGACCCACTTGAAGTTCAGTGGATGGCGACCTCCAGACATGTCGGTGTACACGTAGCCGCCGCGATAGTTGCAGACTGCGTTGCCCTGTGCACCGAAGCTCTTGCTCATTTGCAGGTTTTCGGAAAATACGTGGCCGGCTCCGATCGCAGAGCCTGCGCTATTGACCCCTCCGGCCAAAAATCCCAGGCCGCCAGTAGGTGCTCCAAAGGTACCTTCCTCGGAAAGGCCGGCAGCAACTAAGCAAGGCGAACCAGTCGATCCGGGGCACGGCACGAGGTTCGCTGACACCGCCCACTGCCCAGAACTATCGTAGATGAACGCGTAGAGCGGGATCTGCAGTCCACGATCGTGTGGCGTTGGTATCTGAACTCTTACGCTTACAGAACCCGTAGCAGGACTGACCGTCTCATTGAGATCGTCAATATAATCATGACCTACCCCATGAATCGGGGTGGCCACGGTCCCGTCGAAGGGAATTGGCTGACTACTCTGACATCGACTAAAAGAAGTTATCCCGAGGAAGCCTAGAAAAAGTCCGGCAGAAATCTTATGCAATGTGTTTCGCTTCCAGCGAATTGCGTCCAGGAGCTTATTAGGTAAATACAACTATTCACTGCGGATGTTGTTGATAGAAACGTTGGCCCTTCAAACCCGCACTCAACCCTCATCAGAGGAGCAATCGTGTTGAGTCGGGTGACAGCGAACCACGGGTGCAACGCGGACGGAAGCGGACAAACGCCGACTTATAGAGCGACGACTACCCACAGGCGCAAAAGAACGCACGAAGCCACCTTCGAAATAAATGGGCAGAGATTGCTTTGAGAAGACTAGGACTGAAGCGGCAGTAAACAGCGTTGGGTTCTGTCTAAGTAAGTCAGAAGGTCGATGGCGGAAATCTAAGATGCCCCGAACCTGCTGTCAACACTTTTCTTCTGGCCTCAGATTGCTCAGCAAAGTGCGGGGAACACTACAGACCAATCTCATCGTTCACCGCGATCGTGATCTCCTGTTCCGAACCGAGATACCGTTCCGTCGTCTGGATGGAGGCGTGCCCGAGCAGGAACTTGATCTGTTCGAGGTCACCTCCAGCCTTGCGGCAGAGCTTGGCGCAGGTGCGGCGGAGGTCGTGGGCTCCGAAGCGCTCGATCCCGATCTCTTTGGCAGACCGTTGCACCACATCCCAGACGGCCCAGTCGCTCAAGCCCTTCCCGATCCGCTTGCCTCCCTTTCGAATGGATCGCAGGAGCCGGCCCTCGTCGATCGCGGCCGCGGTCATCCAGGCGTTGATCCCCTGCTTGACCCACACCGGGACAGCAACCGTCCGGACCCGTCTTCCCTTCCCTTCCATGTCGGCCAGGACCCATCGGCCCTCCCGCAGCTGGATGGTTTGGACGTCGAGCGAGGCGAGCTCCTGGCGGCGCAGGGCGCAGCCGACCAGCAGTGCCAGGATGACGTAGTCGCGCTTGCCCCCTAATGTGGACCGGTCGGGAACCTGGAGCAGTTCCTTGGCCTGCTCCCGGGTGAGCCAGTTGCCGAGGCGGAGACCGGCTTGACGGACGTTGGGGACATCGGTGAGGCTCCCAGCCTCCTCCGCTCCCAGCATGCCGTTGCGCCGGGCTTCCTCGACCAGCTTGCGCGCGGCCGAGAGCCGGACGTTAATGGTGGACGGCGCCAGGCCGTCCATCGCGGCTCGCCACCGCTGCAGCAAGGACCGGGAGAGCGGCTGTCCGGCCGAAAAGGCGAACAGGTGATCGAGGGCGTGGCCGTAGGCCAGCTTCGAGCTCGCGGCCGGGACCGAATCAAGCACCATCTGGCGCAGCTGCCGCTGGGCCGGGGTCAGGCCGGGAGAGGGGCTCTCGAGGAGCGCCAGGGCGCTTCCGCCGGCGATTCCGTCGACCGGAAGTACCTCCCCATCAATTTGCGCAGAAACGACGGCTCTGTTGCATTAAGTAGCTGGAGCGCAGTCCGCCTGCATCCGGGCGAGAATTCAGGCGGCAACTTGGAAGAGTTGGTTCACAAAGCGGATCTCATTGCGGACGCCTGGCTTGCACGTGAGGCAGTGTCCGCGCCGGATCATCCGCATGATCTCGAAACCTTTGATCGTCGCTGTCGCAGTCCGCATGGTCTGAAAGCCGCGTGTGGGTCGTATCACCCTTTTGAGCGCGCCATGGTCTGCCTCGATGATGTTGTTCAGGTACTTCGAGGTTCGATGCCTCGCGTCCTTTGATAAGTAACCGTCGCGCTTGAGCCGGGCGATCGCCTCAGGATACGAGGGGAGCTTATCTGTTGTGATCGATGTCGGAGGCCAGTTCTGCATGGTGGTCACCGCTTTGCTCAGGAACTGTTGTGCGGCGCGGGTGTTTCGTCGTTCCAAGAGCATGAAGTCGATCAACCGGCCGTGCTTGTCGACTGCACGGAACAGGTACTTCCATCGGCCGCCCACCTTGACGTACGTCTCATCTACTCGCCAGGAAGTCGAGCCGTAGCCCTGATAAGCCCGTACGCGCTTCTCGAGCTCGGGCGCATAGCGATGAACCCAGCGCATGATCGTGGACGGGTCCACCTGGACGCCTCGTTCCTGCATCATCTCGGTCAGGTCCCGGTAGGAGATCCCGTACTTGCAATACCAGCGAACACAGACCAGGATGATCTCGACCGGGAAGCGACGGCGCTTAAACATGAACTATGCTAGCGCCCAGGTCCCCCGATCCCGGTTACTGCAACAGTGCCGGAAAAAGAGTGTGTCTTGACCTTCCTTCTGTGGCGAACGTGGACGCGGTAAACCGTCTCGCTCGGCTCACAGGCTTGTCCCCACCTTGCCGCCCTTGCGGATGCGCCGGAGCAGGCGGCCCTCTTCGATCCCAGCCGCGGTCATCCAGGCGTGGATCGCCTGCTTGACCCACACCGGCACGGCGACGGTGCGGACCCGGGCCGCCCTTGCCGACCAGATCGGCGAGCACCCACCGGCCTTCGCGCAGCTGCAAGGTGTCAACCTCGAGGGTGGCGAGCTCGTCGCGGCGGAGAGCGCAGCCCACCAGCACAGCCAGGATCATGTGGTCGCGCTTGCCCTTGAGGGTCGATCGATCGGGGACCTGAAGCAGCTCGCGGGCCTGCTCGCGGGTGAGCCAGTTTCCCAGGCGAGTTCCCTGCTGCCGGACGTTCGGCACATCGGTAAGGTTCGCCGCCTCTTCCGCTCCGAGCATCCCGTTACGCCGGGCCTCTTCGACCAGCTTGCGGGCGGCCGAGAGCCGGACGTTCACGGTCGAAGCGGAGAGCTCCCCCATGGACGCCTTCCACTCCTGAAGCAGCGCCCGGGTGAGCGGCCGCCCGGCAGAGAAGCGAAACAGGCCATCGAGCGCCCGGCCGTAGCTGTGCCGGGTGCTGGGCGACGTCACCGCGTCGAGGACCATCTGGCGCAGGGTGGCCTGACCGGGGGTTAGCCAGGCGCCGGTGTCCTGGGCATCTCGGTCGATGGCTGGCGGGAGCAGAAGTTCGGTCATCGGGATCGGGGAGCCTGCCTCACGGGTGTACGCCACCTACTGCGATCACATCTGCGCCAAATACCGCGACAAACAACATGCGCGGGAACGGCCATGGCGGCAGTTTACCTTCTAGAAGATACCTTGTCGTGGGTAATACTATGCCGGACCAAAGTGGATAAATGCGCGATCGCGCACTAATCCCCTGCCCTACGCGAAGCAGGATTTTCTATGCTTTTCCCGCAGATTCTCGATTCTTTCGAGCAGCTCCTGCCTCTGGTGATCCCGGTTCCGCCGCCCCCGCCTCGGTCAGGCCGAGCACCAGAGCGGGAGGGTCCGGCTGCTGGGCCGCCTGGCGGGAGGCCTCGAGTTCCTTGCAGATGCGGCACGGCTTGGTTTCCATCCCGCCTAGGATAGAACCCCGTGGCAGCTTCTAGCCCACTGCGCGTCGATCTACTTCCCTGCCCTGATCTCCGTAAAGAGCGGTACCGGCCTGGCCTCGGCCCCTCTCCAGCGAAAGTCGAGAGCCGTCTGCTCGTGGCCGCGGGGGTGAAGCTCCCGCCATAGCTCGAGCAGCAGATCGGGCATCTCCGACAGCACCGCCTGAGTGCGATGGATCCGGGCATGGCAGGCCGGGGCAGACCCAACAACGCTGTCACGAGGCGCAATCTAAGCCCGCTTTCTTCTGCCTGAAAGCCCCCGAAATTTCTTGGGCCGACTTCGTCGCAAATGTCTCAAGATTTGAGACGGTTTGCTGGTGAGCAGATATGGGCCAAACGCGTGTCGCAGATGTCTACATCAAAAACGATTCCTAAAGCTGTATCTTTGCGAATCTAACCACTCCTGAGCCTCATTAGGGCCACGCAGATTGCCCCCCGTGACAACGTTGTTGGGTTTAGCCCAAGACAAACCCGATGCCGTATCATCCAGGAGAGAATCAAATGTCCGAAAACATCGCCCAAACCGTCCAGAAAGTCATTCAGGACCTTGTTGCGCCAGACGTGCGTGAACTCAAGACGCTCGTAACGAATCTTCAAAGCCAGCTCACCCACGTCGAGAGCAGCTTGCAGAAGCAGATCGATCAGCGATTCGAAGCCCAAGATAAGAAGGCCGAAGCTCAGAATCAGAAGGCAGATGCTCAGTTTAGAGCGCTTATGTCAGCTCTGGGTGAGTTCAAGGCCCAGAGTGAACTAACGACTATCCGGGTAATTAGCCAGCTCAGCGAGCGTGTTGCCGTCTTAGAAGCAAACCGGTAGTCAAGATTTCAGAACCCCATAAAGGCCCGAGCAATCGGGCCTTTTCTCTTGCCCGCAATACATGGTGGCAAAGACGAATCCCCAACAGACCGGCCATCGTGCTTCGCGCCCTATAAGGCGGCAAGCCGCCCGCAGAACAAGCAACGGCTGCCTGTGAAGTAACAAATATACGAGAGAAGAACGACGCCAGCCTCATATGCCCCCTTGCGGGTTCCGTGGGAGCCTCCCAAGAACGTCGGCCATAAAGAAGCCAACCCCGACCATAATGCCCCGCTGGTAAGACGCGGGACATCCTTCGGTTGGAACTTCGAGCACCAGTGAGGCGGGCGAGCGGCCCGCCCTTAGTTCTCCACTATCAGCTGAAATACTTCCAACTTTCTTCACTATTACCTTGTTAATAAGGTAGAAAGGTGTATAGTTAGAAACAGAAAGGGGGATAAGGATCAGCCCCCAACCTACCGACCACTGACAGTGCGGGAACACTGTCCACCACCGGAACCGCAACACAGGAGAAATGCCATGATTAACGACCTCAGCCGCACCGTTCTAATGGGACATCTTGGAGACGATGCACAGCGCAAGAATGAAAAGGCCCCTGTAACCTTCCGTCTCGCTGTCACCTCCCGTTGGAACGACAACGCGGGCGACCGTCAAAGCCGCACGGAGTGGCACAGCATCACCGTATTCGGAAACCTTGCCAAGTACGCCCTCACCTTGAAGAAGGGCGACCGGGTTTATGTCGAAGGTGAATTGCGGAGCAACACCCGTGACAAAACCGTAGGCACAGAGACCATCAAGATCACGTATTGGGAGGTTTTGGTCAGCCAGCTTGAGCGCGTAAACGCTAAGAGCGAGAGCGAGAGCTCGGAGGACTAACGCCGTTCGAGGAAGCGAGATGGGGCAGTGCGGGAACACTGCCCCCAACCGCAACGAAGCACATACCGCACAGGAGATGCGCCCATGTACACCGCAACGGCTGTCGATTCAGGATACAAGACCCTTCCTCTCGCAATGCTTGAGGAATCGCGCACCAACCCCCGCCGCACCTTTGAGCCGACCAAATTGGTCGAGCTTGCCCAAAGCCTCAGCACTCACGGACTCATCCAGCCGATCACCGTTCGGCCCAGGGGCGAACTCTTCGAGATCGTTGCAGGAGCCCGCCGCTTCCGCGCCGCTCAGATCGCGGAGCTGGCCGAGGTGCCCGTTCGCATCCTTGAGCTTACGGACGAGCAGACACTTGAAGTCCAGATCATCGAGAACAGCCAGCGGCAGGACGTACACCCATACGAGGAAGCTTCAGGGTACAAGCGTCTGCTAGACCTTCCCGGTCATAGCGTGGACACGCTGGTACACAAGACCGGGCGCAGCCAGAGCCACATCTATGCTCGCCTCACCTTGCTTGACCTCATCCCCGAGGTAGCAACCGCGTTTCAGGAAGAACGAATCACAGCCAGTCATGCCAACCTCATAGCGCGACTTCCCGCTACGCGACAGGCCGAGGCATTCGCGGAGTGCTGGCGCAAGGACTACCGGGAAACTGAAGCACACCTACTCCCCGCGAAGAACGTTGCCGCGTGGATTCAGGCGAACCTCTATCTTCCGCTTGCCGCTGCACCGTTCAACCGTGAAGACCCTTCCCTCTACCCCGTCGCAGGAGCATGCACGGCCTGCCCCAGGCGCAGCGGCCACAACACTTCCCTTTTCTGTGACGTTCAGGGGGACCAGTGCCTCGACGGTCCCTGCTATCACACCAAGGTCGCCAACCACATTGACCGTGAGATTGCAGCACGGCCTAACCTCGTGCAGATCGAGGAAGGCTATCGCAGACCGACCGAGCACCGCGCCGAGGCAGTACGCCGAGGCAACTTCCGGGAGATCGACACGCCCATCGAAAACCCCGACGCCGAGCCTGTAGCTGCTTGCGATGCCGCACGACCGGCTCTCATCATCTACGGCCAGCACATCGGTACTTTCCTCACGGTATGCACGGACGACCACTGTTCAGTGCATGACCCCCGGCAGAGCAAAGAACGAGCGGACCGACCCGTTCCCGTCATGAATCGGCCCACAGAGGACGAGACAGAGGAGCAGACCGCCGCCCGTAAAGCCGACTACGACCAGCGTCAGGCCGAGTTCAAGGCAGATCAGGAGCGCCGTGACACAGCGCGGCAAGCCGAAGAGGACCGCCGCGCGGCGGAGTACCGAGCGGAGCAAGAACGAATCGCGAAGCAGAAGAAAAAGCGGGAGGCGAGCTTTCAGCGCATCTTGCAGATCGTTCCCCCGGCATTCAATGCCTCTCAGCTTCGGATGTTGCTTCGAGCGCTTGTCAATGTGGACCCTTACAGCTTTGCCGATGACATTGCCGTAGAGCTGAATGGCGATGCTCAGGACGACCGGCGAGGCGCTGAAGAGGTACTAATGACCGCCATCGATGGGCTAATGGATGACAAGTTGACCGGCTTCGCCGTTCGCCTTGCACTCTCCGGACACCGAGGAATACCCCGCGAAGGCGAGGGTGACTACCTCGCCGAAGCCGAGGCAGTCTTCGCCCCGAAGCAGAAGACTCCCCCAGCCAAAGCACCGGCGAAGAAGACAGCCGCCGCGTCCGAGAAGACCCCGCCAGCAAAAGCCGCAAAGCGCAAAGCCTAAACCCAACCGCTACAGCGAGGCCGGGGACTTCCCCGGCCTGGCCCCCGACGACCAAAAAGGACGAGTCATGTACAAGCTTTCCTATAAGTTGTTAGTTCGTGAGCGGGTGTCGGCCAAGTGCGAGCGCCACCCACGTTATAACCCTGAGAAAGACGGCAGAGGAAGCATCAAGGGAGCCTGTTCGACCTGCTACAGCCTCTACGACCTCCACGCTGCGCGTCTCGCCCTCGACGCCGCCGTCCATCAGTTCGTGCGCCGAGCTGGACCGTGGGCACGACCCCGTGAAGGCAGACGCCGCAAGAAAGGCGATGCACTTTCACCAGCCGAGATCCCCGAGGTGCAGCTATGAATCGCTGGAGCGATCATTTCGTGCAGATCGGAGCCACGGCAAGGGTTTTGAACAGCAAAACCTCGAAAGCGGATGTGATGGTCTGGGAGGGCTACTTCGAGGGCCATCTACTGTGCATCGTCTCGACCGTTCGGCTCAACGCCCAGCAATCTAGCTCACTTCCTCGTTCACTCGGGAGCACGAATCGGGAGCCACGATTGGAACCTTCGCGGCGGTTATTACACCGACCTCCGTGTGTTGTCTCGGAAGACATTGACCGAGGAACAACTTCGTCATATCGGGGAGCTAGCCAGAACCGATGACACTCGACCGGTCGCTGTTCGACAAGGGAAGCAACGGCTAGACCAGGCAGTATGGGTTACAGAAAGCTAGTGATGAACTCAGGGGGGAAGTCTAACCCTTGCCTCCAGAGGTGCGCCGGGCGAGAAGCCCGGCCCACCTCTTTCGTCACCCTCTCTGCGGGGACACCCTGCAACGCCATGGCCATCGGCCTTCGGCCCCTTGAGGGTCGGCTACGCCGCCCAAAGAACAAGCAACCACGCTGGGGAGGGAGGAAATGTATGAGAGGAGAAGAGAGAACACGGCATCGACTCCATCAGGGTCTAGCGGAAGCCTCCCAAGAACGTCGGCCATAAAGAAGCCAACCCTTTCTAAGATGACTCGCTCGAAAGACGCGAGCCATGCTTCGCCGCAACTGTGAGCAGCAGTGAAGCAGGCGAGCGGCCCGCTAATGAAATTGTCCACAATTAGCTACAAATCTTTCTAGCTATGTTTTGTTTTACCTTGCTAATAAGGTAGAACGGAGTATACTTAGAAACAGAGGGGGGATACGAACCAGCCCCCAATCTACCGACCACCGGCAGTGCGGGAACACTGCCCAACCAAAAGCCGCACAGGAGACCTCCCAATGAGCATCACCGCCAAAGCCGAATCACTCTCAGCAACCATCACAGATGCCGTGAGCGCCCTTGCCGCCGAAACGGACAGCGCCAAGCAAGATGTGACGTTTCGCGCATGGCTTATGACCATGAGCCGGTTTTATACCTACTCGTTCGGAAATCAGCTTCTCATCGCCTCGCAATGCTCGACTGCTACCCGCGTCGCCGGTTACGGCAAGTGGCTGGAGATGAAGCGTCAGGTTCGCAAAGGCGAGAAGGCTATCTACATCCTTGCTCCCATTATCAGCAAGGGCAAGGAACTGACAACCGAGGACGGGGAGACTCGCCGTCTACGTGGATTCCGTGCGGCCACGGTGTTTGACATTGCCCAGACGGACGGGGAAGAGCTACCGAAGCCCCCCGCTCATGACGCTACTGAGGGTGGGGACGACCTTCTCCCCAGGGTAGAGACGGCCATCCGCCACGCCGGAATTGCGTTGGTCTACAAGGTCATCCCCTGCGGCGCTCAGGGACTCAGCAAGGGCGGAACCATCGAGATTGACGAACGGCAGGGAATCGCAGCCAAGTGCGGAACCCTCGTCCATGAGTTCGCCCATGAACTCCTCCACCGGGAGGACCGGAGCCAGGGTAAACAGCAGCGCGAGCTGGAGGCCGAGGCCGTCGCTTATGCCGTCCTCACCCACTACAACCTCCACCCAGGCAGCCGCTTCTATCTCGCGTCCTACGGCATCACCGGCGAGATGCTGACCGCATCCATGCAGACCATCGCGAAGACTGCGCGGCAGATCATCGAGAAGATCGAGGCGAAGGGGGAAGGAAAGGAGGCCGAGGGCGGCTCGGCCCTTCCCTTGGCAGCGTGAGTCTAGACCGGACTGGAGAAAGGCCATAGGAGGCGGGTGCCTTTTAAGGCACTTTGTTCCTTCCACCTTATTCGTTGACTCGCCTATTTGCGAGGTAGATTGAAAGAAAGGTGAAAGATGCATATAGCCGTAGCTAGTTATAAGGGAGGCGTTGGAAAGACCACAACCGCGGTGCACATAGCCGCGTACCTCAACACCATCGCCCCGACCTTGCTGCTAGATGGAGATCGGACGCGCAATGCAACCGAGTGGAGCGTGCGAGGTGACGGGTTTCCCTTCGCCGTTGCGGATGTTGCGTCTGCAATGAAACTAGCAGGTAAGTACAAGCACAGCGTCGTCGATACCGGCCAACAGCCCACAGAAAGCGATTTGAAGGCGCTGGCCGAGGGTTGTGATCTCCTCATTATCCCAGCCGTGCCCCTCGCATTGGACACCGACGGTCTGCGGCAAACCATCGAAGCGCTTCAGCGAATGAGTCAGACCAGGTATCGCGTACTCATCACCAAAGCTCCACCACCCCCGGAAACCGAGGCCCAGCAGCTCAAAGCAATGCTCGATGAGTATAAGGTGCCTGTCTTCAAGACCATGGTGCCTCGTCTCAAGGCATTCTCCAAAGCATCAGCGAGCGGCTGCATTGTCATGCAGGCCGACGATTCCAGAGCCGCCAGAGCTTGGGAAGCTTACAAATCAGTTGGAAAGGAAATCCTGATCTATGCCCGCCTCCACCAGAAAACCGCGTAGTCAATTCGACGGTCTGAAGTCTTTAGGGACCGGCGCTCCCGTTTCGGAGGTGGAGACCACACCGAAGATCGGGCGACCACTCAAACAGGGTGCCAAGAGTCGCGACGAGAACTATCGCGCTTGGGGCGGGTATTTAAAGATTGAAACTCTCAACGACGCCAACTACGAGCTGGGGAAGGTAAGAGGTGGCCGTGATATGTCCGACCTCCTTGAAGAGCTATTGGCCGGTTGGGTGGCCAAGCAGCGCGAGAAAACGAAACAGTAGGGAAGGGAGGTGCGCTTAATGCAGATTCGGGTACGTCGCTCCGTAGAGAAACTAAGAGGGTCGCAAATAAACTTGCGTCGAGGTGTCCAGAAACGGCCTCATCATCGCGTGTAGCAGGTAGACACCGGGGTCAAAAACGATGGGTGATTCAGGGATACCGCCCCTGAACCACCCACTTTAGATCCCGCTAACAGTCCACCCATAGGAGGAGGACCATTGAGCATGAGTCTAGCTAGAGACCTAAGATTTACGATCACGGCCACCGCGAAAACGCGTCCCCGAGACCGGACGACGGAAAATATGCTCGCACAGGTGCGACAAGCTCAACGTGTGATGAATATTGCTGAAGCAAGGCACGACGGCAAGCTCGGTGACGAGTACATCAAGCTCGCCCAGGCAATGATTCTTTGTACGCTCCCCTATAGCGCAACAAAGGAAACGAAGATCACACGACAAGCAAGACTGGGAGATGGTTCCACTCTATACGTTACCTTCTCAGCAGCTCACCCGAACGTAGGCATGCCGTTTGGGGCTGACCGGAAGGTTCTGGCATGGATCTTCGACAAAGCCATCCGCATGGATAGCCCATTTATCCCCTGGAAATCGGCCGTCGAGTTCCAAAAGGAAATGGGGCTTACCAAGGGCGGTAAGAACAATAGAGATCTCAACAAGCGTTTTGAGCGCGTTGCGGGTTTGGTCATCAACATCCAAAGGGAAGCTGGTGAAGGGAAACGTGATCTCACCTATCCGCTCATCGAACGCTCCTATCTACCCTCCTCTATCACTGGCAAGAAGCTCGATGATGGGTGGCAGCAGAGTTTGCCGGAGCTGGAGGACCGTTATGGATTCGCAATGAATCCTAGTCTTTTCAATGACATTCGCAAGCATCACATTGTGCTCCCCCGCCGCCTTTGGGCCGAAATCAAGGGACCGACTCAGGTTCAAGACCTGGTTTTTTGGCTCATCTTCCGTTGCTATTCAGCGGCAAGCGAGACAGTCATTCCGTGGAAGGCCCTAGTAGAGCAATTTCCACAAGATAGCAATCCTCACCGCAACAGGCTGCACGCACGTAAGGCCATTCGGACGCTAAAGGCTCTCTGGCCAGGGGTCCAGATTGAGGAGGTTCCGCAGGGAATCCTGGTAGATCGAGCAAAGCAGGGACTCCTAGACGATGACGCCGCGAAGGGCCGAATCCGAAAGCTTCCCCTGCGAACCTGAGCACTCGCACAGATCGTTTCATACACGCAGGTCCACCTTCTGCATGTTTGCTATACCGGGAGGTCCACTTTTGGACTTCCACACTTGTCGTGCTCGGCACTATCTAAAGCAGTGGACACCTCTAAGGTGGACCTGCGTGTATGCAGTGGACCTCCCGGTATGCGCTCAGCCAAAGTCGAGAGGTGGACTTCCCCGTATAGCAATACCTTTCATCAGGGGTAAGCCTCCCGAAGAGGCCCGAACCAACGGTGGACCTTCCGGTAGACCGCGGACATTCAAAGAGTGAATCTCCCTGTATGCGGCTGTGGTGTGGATAACTCGAATAACCCAGAAAAGCGGGTGGACCTCCCTGGATGGTTTCCTGGACCTCCCCGTAGGTAATGGTGGACCATCCTGTACCCCAGAGTGGACCTCCCGTCCAAAAGAGTGGACCTCCCCGTCCCCCTTAATAAGGAAGCAAGAGATGCAGGAGTCAGGAGAACAAGAGAACAGGAGTAGGTCCTGTGGATCAGTGGAATTCGCGGAAAAGCTAAATCCAAATCCAAAACAAAAACAACAGCAGAACTTTCCTAATGAAGGTGGGGGCTTACGAACCGCATTGGCTAAAGGTGAGAAGTAGTGCCAAATCGAGCAGAAACAGGGCAAGAAGGGACAGCTATCGTCACAACGACCCGTAGCATCTCAAAATACCCCTAAGACGACCCAAGAGCGGTGAAACAAGCAAAGGAAAAGCTAAGATCGATAGATGTTGAATCGTAGTGGGGCCAAGAAACTTGCAGGAGTTTTAGGCGTTACATTCGGGCTGACGGCTGGCGCGTATTTTTATGCCGTTTCACCGCACCACAGCTCAGCTGCCCCGGAATCAGCAGAAGGTCTTCTCGACCGTGCCGACACTTTGGCGTGGGGTAATCGTTGGACCGACGCTCAACCCTTCTACGCCAAAGCACAGCGGCTTTTCGAGGCACAGCACCAACCCTCCAAAGCCCTTTACGCGGCTGTGAGTCAGCTTCCACCCGACGAAACGGCGAGTCTAAGCGGCAATATTTGGCGACTGACACAGAACCTCACTCGCCCCGAGGCCGAAGATCCCGAAACAAGGCTCCGCATTCTTACTATCCGGGGAATGTTCGAGACCAACTACGACGCGGCCCAGGCCCGATCTACTTGGGAGCAAGTCGAACAGCTCGCCGTGAAGCAAAAGCATCTTGCTTTAGCCACACGAGCCGAAGGCGAGCAGGGAATAGCCGCCTTCATTCTGGGCGACAGCCAGACCGCCAAGAAACAGGTCATCAAGGCATGGAGCCTGTCAAAAGTGGAACGCGATCCAGCCGCAACCGTTAGGTATGCCAGCGTCTTCGGCGGGGGTCTGGTTCAACTCCATCGGTTCAAAGAAGCTCTAACGCCCCTCAACGAGGCAATCAAAATAGCCGCGCAATCGCCCGAAGTGGCTTACCCCACCATCGCGATTTACGGCAAGATTGACGCTCTAGCAGGACTTCACCAGTACGACGCGGCGCTCAAGCTGGCGAATGAATCCCTGGCTCGCCTTCAGGGGACCGCCTACGACGGCCTCAAATCCCAGGTGTACCTCTCCAGAGGGTCGATTGAGCGCGACCGGGGCGATTGGACCGCGGCGGTTTCTGACTACGAAAAAACGCTTGAGATTTCGCGCCGGATCTCCAATTATCGCGGCGTTGCCGATGCCGGAGGGCTCCTCGCCCAAGCTTACGAGCACGCGAGCAATCTTCCGGGAGCGCTCGCGGCGATCAACAATGCGATCGACGCCAACACTAAGATTCCAGAGGAACTTTACCTTGTGCCTCGTAATCTGGCAATCAAGGCCGAGATCACCGACAAGATGGGACACGCGCAGGAGTCTGACGTGCTCTACCGGAAGAGTATGGCACTTGTAGACAACATGATTCAGCACGCTTTGACTGCCGGTATTCAGCGTCAGCTTCTCGCAGAAATGAGCGACGTGTATTCCGGATACTTCGCCTCACTCTCGGCTCAAAAGCGTTACGACGAAGCACTGCAAACGTTAGAGAAGGTTCGAGGCCGGATCGAAACAGACGCGCTCGAACACCATGAGCGCGAGCCGGTTCACGCGACGACATCCGCCGAACGGGAGTTGAATACACTCAATCTCTCGCTGATTGAGACCGAAGATCCCCAGGCAAGGGCGCGACTCCTAAACGCGATTTACACAACCGAACTACGCATCAGCCCAAGTGCGCTGGCGCAGCAAACCATCGCCCATCCAGTGCGTTTAGCTGATCTACAGAGGACGCTTTCCCCCAGTACGTTACTGATCGAGTATGTTCTCGCGGAACCCAATTCTTACGCTTTCGCGATCACACATGACTCTGTAACGCCCTACCGCTTGTCGTCCAAATTCACCATCGAGACCGACGCGAATCTCTACCGGAAGGAGATTCGGGCTAAGAAGCAGGATGTCGATCTCGCACGACAGCTCTTCTCTGAGCTGCTAGGGCCGGTGAAGCAATACACGGCAAAGAGCGATCTCATCATCATCCCGGACGGGGCGCTTCATCTTTTGCCTTTCGCCGCCCTTGAGGATGGCAGCTCCTACGTCCTCAAGACCCACACAGTAGACGTGTCGCCTTCCGCGACCACCTTCGACCTCCTCCACAAGCGTGCCGCGAGACAAACACCAGTGGCACTCCCATATGTGGGAGTCGCGGCGTGGACTGAGCATACAGACGACCGGAATCCCATCGTTCGCGCGATCTCAGGGCCACAGCGAAGCCAGCTCGTTCCGCTTCCCGACAGCCAATTGGAAGTGGAGACGATTGCAAAGGATCTCCCGCATCCCAGCACTATTCTCTTAGGCTCAGATGCCACGGAGACACATTTCAAGCATCTCGATCTCGAGCGGACGGAGGTTGTGCATCTTGCTCTGCACGGCTACGTGGATCTCGATTACCCTGATCGATCTTCGCTGGTGTTCGCTCCTGATTCTTCAGGCGGGGAGGATGGGCTACTTCAGGTTCGCGAGATCCGCAGGCTGCATCTCAACGCAAGGCTTGTCACTCTTTCTGCCTGCAATACCGGAGTTGGTCCCATCGGAGAGACCGGCGTGACCAGCCTTGTGAACGCTTTCATCGAAGCGGGGGCGGATTCGGTTGTTTCCACTCTTTGGGAGGTTGACGATCATTCCGCACCGCATGTGATGGAGACCTTCTACTCCCAGCTTGCAGCTCACAAGCGCAAGGTTGATGCTTTGCGAACAGCTCAACTTGAAATGCTAAACCAGGGACTCGCCCCGTACTTCTGGGCGAGCTTTCAGATCGTTGGAGATCCCGACGGTACTCTGTAAAGGAAACGAGATGGATCTCACAAAAGACCAACGCGAAACGCTTTTAGGAAAGATTCAGACCCTTGTATCGGAGAAGTACTTCGATCCCGCCTTTGACAAGGGCGCCTGGGACAGCATTGTGCAGCGGCACCAGGCCGCTGTTGTGAATGCGGCAGACGCCGCTGCTTTCGAGAAGGCCGTCACCGAAATGCTCACGGAGCTCTCCCCGCGCACGCTTGGCTTGCTCTCAGAGCGAACCAAGATCAATCCTCGCAACGCCATCAATGCGAGTTTTTCGGTGCAGACAATTGACGGTGGTCTCCGGTGGGTCTTCCAGGACGTTCTACCCGGAGGCGTGGCGGCAAAGGCAGGCGTCCAGACAGGAGACATTTTGCTCACGGCAGCGGGGAAGCCGATGCTACCTTCGTCCGAGAAGGCTATAGAGCCTCCCTTCGAGATGCACCATACAATTCCGATCACGGTGTCTCGTGGGACACCTCCCGAGGAGGCTACCCTGTCGCTCAGCACAGGAACGCCGAAGTACAAGGACAATCCCTATTCAGATCTGACGGCCGTTACCGCCCGTTCAATCAGCGGCATTGCCTACTTGAAGGTCAGCCTCTTCCAGGGCAAGGTAGGAATCGACTTCGCGAACGAACTCGATTCGTTGTTCCGTGGCCAGTTTGCATCGTCCGACAGGCTCATCATCGACCTTCGCGGCAATCCAGGTGGAGGAATCGGTGGACTAGCGTTGATGAGCTATCTCACACCGAACCGTCTTCCTGTCGGCTATAGCAAAAACCGCAACATGGCCGAGAAGGGCACCAATCCCTCCTCGTTTCCAAAATTCGACAAGGTTCCCCGCTCCAGAATGGCGATCCCCGGCCTTGCTCTGAAGTTCATGGGCAAAACCTCTGTCTATCTGTACACGGAAGGTCTAGGCAAACAAGCACATAAGGGAAGAACCGTGATCCTGGTGAACGAACATACGACCGGAGCGGCTGAAATGGTCGCACAGTTCGCCCAGGAGAACGGGTTGGCGACCATCGTAGGGACCAAAACACCGGGCAGGCTGGTTTCTCGGAAGGCCAGCAAACTAGGCTTCGGTTACCGCCTTGTCGTGCCCGTAGCCGCGTACATCAGCGCCAACGGAATCCAGATCGAGGGGAAGGGCATTATGCCGGATGTCGAGGTCTCCTGGTCCTTCAAAGACGCAACAGCAGGACGCGACAACCAGCTCGACGCCGCGAAGGAGATCGTTTCAACAACACAGAGGCTTGCAAGCTAAGTGACGGATCAGGAGGGGGAAGTCGAGACTGTTACGAAACGCAGGATTGGAACTCATCGATAAGATGATCGATAGACATCTCGTCGAGCACACCATCGAGGACAACAATGAGTTGGAAGACGGTCCAATCGGTTTTCTGCGGTGCAATTCTACTCGCGGCCATCACCGTGACCGCGCAGACACCGTCATCAGAACCGACGCCCTTGGGGAGAATGGTTGACCTCGGTGGCTATCGCATTCATCTGTACTGCACAGGAAGTGGCGAGCATACAGTCGTGTTGTCACCGGGAGGTGGCGACTTTTCATTTGCTTGGTATTTGGTCCAACAACAGGTACAAACCTTTGCGCGGGTCTGCTCGTACGATCGCGCCGGCTACGCATGGAGCGATCCCGGTCCCCAGCCATTGACGTTCAGGCAGGAAGCGTATGAGTTGGAGTTGGCACTGAAGCTCTCCGGCGAAAAAGGGCCGTACATTCTCGTAGGACATTCGCTTGGTGGTTTGGTCGCGGAAACCTTCGCAGAAGGATATCCGGACGAAACCGCGGGAATGGTTCTGGTCGATGCGCCCGGCCCGGATGACACGTTGGGTTATTTTGGAAAACTGGTTCGTGTACGAACCCTCGCGCATCGAACGATTCCGCCTATTCAGACAATGAAAACGAGTCCTCCAGTTCCAATCAGCGATGCGGAGCGCGAACAGGCTATGAAATACAAGAGCCACAAGATTAACCCGCCGTATGACCGTCTGCCGGCCGAGATTCAAAAGCTGCAACTATGGGCGCAAATGTTGCCGCCCAAGGTCGCGGTAAATGAGAAGAACGATTACATTCCTGAGGAGTTCCAGCTTCTTTACGAGATTCAGCAGTTTGGGCATCCGCTCGGTGGAAAGCCGCTCATCACGATGATCGGCATGCAGGGAGCAGGCGAGGAAAAGGTCCAAGAAAAAAGGGCGTTTCAGACCCTTTCAACGAACAGCAAAGTGCTTGAAGTTCAGGATGCTGGACATGCAATCCACTTACAAGATCCAGATGCCGTAGTCAGCGCGATACACGAGGTGATGAACGCAGGTCTTCACCATGCCCTCTTAAAACAATAGTTGACATTTCCGACAGTAGCTTGACGAAACTGCTTCGTTGCTGATGAAGAGCATGAGGCGATACCCACAGAAGCGAGGGTATGGTTGCTATGATGCCATCCCGAATTCGAGTTCCGTAACAGTCTCGGAAGTCTCCCCTGCCTAAAAAGGTGCACCGGGCCTCGAAGTCGCTCGCAACCTCGGTCGAAAGGGCGGCCCGTAAGCGGCAGATGACCGAAAGCAAGATCAAATCTGCAAAGAAACTGCTCGCCAGTGGCGTTCCGCCCAAAGGACGTCGCTGGCAATCTAGGAGTATTCGATCCCCACACTCTACCGTGCTCAAATGTCCGTTTTCTGAAGGCACCCCTGTTATGCCGTGCAGGTTCGAGCAGCAGTGATGCGGGCGAGCGGCCCGTTTTAGACTTCCACATAATCAGCTAAAAATAAGTCTAGATATCCTCTCCTCCTTATAGCCGTCCGAAAAGGCCACGGCTCGCGAGCCATGCCCCGGCGAGAAGAACCGGCCCACTCTTCTAGTGAACTTGCAGGGGATAGTAGTAGGTTCCGTTATCCGAGCCCCGTACCGTCGCCAGAAAGTACGCACCTGGCTTCGCGGATCGAAGATCCAAAGTTACGTTCACATTGATCTTGCCTGCATTCTCTTGAGCAATGCCCAATCCCCTCGCGATGACCTGAGTTCCCGCATGGTCTGTCGAAACCAAGATCCTGTACTCGCCGCTCTGACTAAAACGTGGCAGCGTAACGGAGAGACGGACCACGGCGGCAGGCAACATCACCTGTTGCAGCGGAGCAGCATCATCCTCTGGGCCTGCTCCGCGCGATGTGGTCGCTTCAAAGAGGTTTACGGTCGCATCCCGAGGAGTGCTAGAGGCCACCTCCACGGATTGACGTGCATGCTCGTAATTGACGCGATAGGCGACAATGCCGCCGATCACTACCAGCAGAGACGCCGCAATCGGATAAGCCAACTTTCCAAGCTTCTTACCCTCGAGATGTCTCGCGGACGCCGGGAAAGGCAAACTGGGGGGTGCTGTTGCTTTGTCCAAGACGATAGGCTTCCATTGCTGCGCCTCCCTCCACTCGCCCCGGTAGCCAAGGTATTCAGCAACGCACTCGGAACACGACGCTAGATGAAGACGCGCGGGATGCTCCAGAGGCAAGCAATCCTCTGCTAGAGCTTTCAACGTCTTTTCATCCGGGCACCCAATTCTTTCGGGGTTTGGGTGCGCCTGCAGGAAGTAATCCTTCATCAGGTCCAAGTAGACTGCCTAGCCTTTCGTTACGCAGAATTTTTGAAATCTTTGGCCTGTGTCGCCATCTTCGTTTTGCTACTACCCAGAAAAAAAGCAATACGTATTTTTAGTCGCTGGATGGCTTTCGCGGCTGCTGCCTCGCTGATTCCGAGAGCCTTACCCACACTGGATGCGCTTGTGATGTCCTGCAGAAGCAAAATAAGGATCTCCTGGTCGCGTCCATCCAGCTTCGTCGTCAGCTCCTGGAAGAAGATTCTGCGATCGATCCGAGTCTGTACTTCATCATCCACACCAGCCCATTTTTCCAGTTCAAAACTACTACCCTCCGGTGTCTCTCGCGAAGCGCCTGTTTTGAGGTAATCCCGCACTCTTCCGTGCATTGCGGCATACGCATAGCGGCGCGGAGTTGCGTGCGTATTTGTGTTCCTTTGCATCGCGCATCCGATCTCTTCGGCCCACTCAGCCAGCACAGCGGGGTCGAGATTTGGATACGTGTTTACCGTCCATGCGAAAGCAGATTCAACGCCTGCTTTGATGGAGGGCAATACCTCACTGCCTTCAGCGTCCACGAGATGTAATTGCGTCCAGCCCATACTGCACTCTTCTCAACAAAAACCAGTTCAGATGGTGTCCAGAAACGTCACGGTCAACACGTGTAGTAGGTAGATGCGCAATCCATGTGTCTACTCACCGCGCGAGAGATGCCAGCTCAGCATCGCTATGGAGCCTTCTTCTTGGAGGGCTTCGATGATGCATCCATATGCACTTCGTCTACTTCGCCGATGCCTGCAATCAATTGACCGACCGGCACCTGAAACGTCTCTGCCAAGCGCAGCAGCGTTGGAACTGAAAATGCCTCGCCTCGCTCGATTCGTGCAACTTGAGTCATGTGGTAGCCGTGCTCGCTCACTAAAGTCCGATGCGTCATCTTCCGATCTTTCCGGAGCTGCCTTATCCGTTGTCCGAGAGCAATCCGGAATTGTTCGTAGTCGTATCGCAGCATGTGATGTTGACGGGCCTCTTCAATTGCTAGTCAGAGGCTCAACCGAATGCCTCGGATTGTTGATCTCTCACCAGATCTTAGCAATGGATCGCCTCCACATTCCCGAATCGGATGCCGTTTCGTGCGCTCACAGCCTGTGCCTACCTCCAGTTGTGTACACATGCACAAAAGACTCTCATCCAGAAACGTGTTTACAAGCGCAAGTCAGTGCGCTATAAATGCGGTTGTGGGGGAGTACACAAAACTAAACCATACGATTTTGTGTACTTACGCTTCGTAGGAGCAGAAAGGAGGACGTTCTGGAGGCGTTTTGGATGCTCTTCGACACCAACTAGCTCAATAAACAGCGCTCCGGAGGCGCGCGTGGTGTCGCGTCAGAAAGCCACTCAGCCGCGCAACGAACGCTCAACTTGTGGCATTAGAAAAAAGGAGAAACCTTGAAGACTCAGCTCGACTCACGACCTACCCGCCAATGGGCGCAACGCATCACGAAGCAGCATGCCGCTTCGTTCGGTCGCGTTTTCGCCCCGTTCCTGGTGATGGCTATGGCTAGCACCGCCGCCCACGCGCAAGGGTCGATGGACTTCTCGCAGGCAACAACCCTGATGGGAACGTTCAAGACCTTCGCCATCTATGCCGGAGCCGTCATTTGCTTCGGTGGACTCATCTTCGCTGGCATTCGCATGATGAGCGGACGCATGTCGGAAGCTATTCCCGGCCTGTTTGGAGCACTCTTCGGCGCAGGCGTACTCGGTTGGGGAGCTGGCTGGATCGGCTCACTGACCGGCCAACAGATGTAGGAAAGGACCTTCAGATGACCAAGCGGGGAGAACCGTTAGCGATCAATCAGGCCCTCAACAAACCACGAACCAAGCTCGGACTCGACTTGACGACTTGGATGGGGATTGTCTTTGTGAGCGTAACGGTTTTCCTCGTTGGCTTTCGAATGCTGGCGATTCTCAGCTTTCCGATGCTCTCCGTCGCGGCATGGCTCATCATCCGAAACCACCCCAAAATGATTGAGCTTTGGGGTCACAGCTGGAGCCAGAAGGCATACTATGACCCCCGCAAACGCTAACCCATGGTTCACTCAGGCGGGCGCCGCTTGCAGCATCGTGCCCATCTCCCGCTTCGTCACAGACTGTATCTTCGCCACTAAAACGGGTGGCTACGGGGTCCTATTCTCCGTCGCAGGCACGGACGAAGAAGGTCTCACAGACCAGGAACTTAAGGCGCGAGTCGCGACCATCGAGGGCGCGTTGCGAGGGCTTCCCGAAGGTTCAAGCCTCTACCAATACACCCGCGTCCTGTCCGGGTACGAGCTTCCCCGGCAGAAGAAGTACGACAACGAAGTGACAGAGTCCTTCGTCAACGACCGGCTCAACTTCCTTGACCAAACAGCGAACTTTCGCCGTATCGACCTGCACTGGTGCCTGCTCTTCGAACCATTGAAACCGAGCGCATTTCAACGCAAGCCGAAGGAAAACGCCAGTGACAATTCAAGGTTGCTGGCCGATCTACAGAAGGCCGCGACCATCCTTCAGTCCCACCTCGGCACCGCGTTCGGCCTCAAGTTGCTCGACAAGAAAAAGGCCTTCCGTTTCTTCTCCTATCTCTTCAATCTTGAGCAGTGGGCACAGCATGACCACCTCCAGGGGGACACCGGCGTTGACCGGCAGATCGTCAAAAGCCCGGTGTCGTGGGACGCCGAGCACCGCCTGCGGGTAGGGAAGCGGCATGTCCAGATGTTCACCCTCACTCACACCCCCGAGGCGTCCCGGCCATGCCTCTTCTCAGGGTTGATGTCGCTCGATTGTGACAGCGTGTTGTGTTCAACCTGGAGGCCGAAGTCCACCGCATCCGCCCGCAAAGAGATCGACCAGCAGGAGAAGTTCATCGAGTTCTTCAAAGTTGGGGTTCTGTCCCGCGTCATGGCCGGGAAAGACATAGCGTTGCTCGACACCGGAGCCGGAGCCAAGGCCGCAACTGGCAGCGTGGACGACCTCACCGACGTGATTCGATTACTCGACAAGAAGGCTCAGGGTGAATACTCACTCCGTCTGCTGCTGGCCGGGAAGAACACCGACCAGCTCCGAGACACCATCCCCGCCGTGCATCGCATCTTCGTCGATGCCCGCGCCCAGGTGATGGAAGAGACCTACGGCAACCTCTCGGCTTTTTATGCCATGTTCCCGGCTAACCAAAAATTCAACGTCTTTCCGCTTTGGTTGGGTGAGGATCACCATGCGCGGCTTTCCTTTGTGTTCGCGCCGCACATCGGAAACCCTGAATCCGAGGATCTCCGTAGCGAGTACCTCAACATCCTTGAGACCCGCGCCGGGACACCGTTCTTTCAGGATGTCTACATCGGCGGGCAGCGGGTCATGCTCATCCTTGGCCCCCCCAATGCCGGTAAGTCCGTCCATGGCAACCAGCTCTGCGCCCTGGAGCAGAAGTACGGCGGGTTCACCTACATCTTCGATATCGGCGGCTCCTACGAAAGCGTTGTGGAGCTGTACGGCGGGCGGGTGGACAGGGTAGGCAAGGACGGCCCCCACATCAACCCGTTCGCGCTGGAGCCGACCGAACCCAACATCAAGTTTCTGTATTCGTTCGTGAAGTTACTCCTCACCAACGGAGGCGCGGAGCTACAACCCGAAGACGACGACGTTATTTTCAAAGCGGTGCAGGGTGTGTACATGCTCGACCGCCAGAATCGCCGTCTCGCAAACCTCTTCCTTCCCAAGCATCTGGACCGGTATCTCGTGAAATGGGTTGGCAAGGGCATCTACAACGCCGTCTTCGACAACGTGGAGGACTCCCTTTCCCTGTCCCGGCTGCAATGCTTCGACTTTCAGGGAGTGCCGAAGAATTATCCCGACCTAATAGAGCCGCTGATGATCTGGCTCCTCCGGCGCATCGACGAAGTGATCTACGACCCCGCCAACCTTGGAGTCCCAAAGCACGTGCTGATCGAGGAAATCTTCACCAACATGAAGAACGCCGATCTTCTCAACAGTGCGCTGGACTCTATCAAGACGGTGCGGAAGAACCTCGGAGGTGTCACCCTCATCGGCCAATCGGCAAAGGATCTAGGACCGAACGCGGAGCTGATCGTCAATGCCTGTTCATCGTTCCTTTTCCTGCCCGACAGCAGATTCAACCGGGACACCTACCGCGAACTCTTCAAACTTAATGACCAGCAAATCAACCTTTTCGAAGGCTTGCGTGAGCGTGAAGCCTTGTACGTCCAGCGCGACGGCGTGAGCAAAGTCGTCATCTTGAATCTAGACAAACGGAGCTATGCGAAGTTCTCGACAACGCCCAAGGACAAGGTGCGACGGGAGAAGTTGGTCCAGAAGTACGGTCGGGCCGAGGGGATCGAGCGATTTGCTCAAGGGGAGAACGCATGACACCGTTTGTCGATCAACTCAGCAATATCAGAGCGTGTTTCGCCAGTCCGTTCCAACCTCCGATCAACTGCGGAGGAGTGACCGACTGCGATTGGACCCTCTATGGAGGATCCGAGACCATGAGGCCGTTCTTGGAATATGGTGCAGCAGCACTGTGCCTCTACGCACTGAACCTAGCCTTGCTGAAGGCGAGGTTCGAAGGCACCAGAGCGGCTTTGCCAGGGATGATGCAGTGTGTGGTCGCCGCTTTCTGGATCTGGACAATTCCGCAACTGTCACCCGAGCACTTTTCTCAGCTCATGCTCCCCCTATTTATTCCTATCGCTTTAGCACCGTTCGCAGCGGCGATATGGCTGGTGTTCAAGTTGTCAAAAAAAACCATGGGGATGATCCAGCGCTCCC
>JAABUK010003628.1_pt1 | contig 25904 bp, 20 predicted proteins | sample 5559141 | NCBI WGS metagenome assembly JAABUK01 (sample SAMN10711869, study PRJNA513367) | rock metagenome | isolation source: Antarctica rocks | place: Antarctica: Victoria Land, Pudding Butte nord | collected 2016-01-03 | reverse complement strand
TCTCCTCTCCTCATAACCCACCCCAAATACGTCTACCTTCCAATCTCCCCTTCCACCCCCACTCCTCTCGCTCCCAAGGCATATATCAACACACCACCCCATCCACCCCCATGCACAAAACCCACAACCGGAATCAGCGACATCCTACAAGCCCCAAACATACCCGCCAACCACGACATGCCTTCAAAAACCACCCTGCCCATATCGTACTCGGAATGAGGGAAGACGAGCTTGGAAAAGTCTCTCGGTGCCGAGATGAATGGGATTTGGAATAGGAAAAGGATGGGGTCCGCCAAGTGCTCTCCCACGCCACCCTGCATGTTGGAAAAAGGGAGAAAAGCATACAGCAGTCAGGCTTCCCAGATCGTCACCGATTTCAGTGCTTCGGTGGCAGAGCGGATGGGTTGGAGTGTTCTTTGGTCTGTGGCTGTATGTGGGAGGGTGGGTTTATGATGGGATTTGACGGAAGATATAATTGATTGGAAGGCGAGAGGGATAAGACATGTGTTTCAATTATTGCTATTAGCGAAATTCATCAGCAAAATTCATCTAGCTTAGGTGATGTTTGCAAGGTATTCAATCTGTGCGTGACACAGCTTCCATGCCACTTGTCCTCCTCTCGCATGAAGGCCCTAACCATCGACACTTGCCGTGTAAAGCGCGACCTGTGCACAGCTGGACGGTAGTGCAACGTCAAGCCCGTAGTAGAGCCAGAACAGTTGCGGCACGCCGTGCCACCAGTCGCAAGCTACACGTTCAATTAGCCACTTGCGAATTGTCTGTTCAAGGGTGTAATGACCTAGCCAGCCAATGAAGCCTCCATCCGTCTCGTTCCATTGCAGGCCAGAGGCGTTGAAGAAGAAGCCTTCGGAGCCGTAACCGGTATCGATCATGGCGAATTCCCACGCTGCGTTTGTGGTCAGTGGTAGGTCTGGCGGCGAGGGTCTTCAAATTGGAGGGGAGATTGACATACCGGCGTAGTTGTTATCGTTGCCCATTTGCATGCCCCAGGGGAATGCGGTGTCATAGTCGAATTGCATGTATGTGCCGTTGAGGAAGGCTTTGGAGGCGAAATCGATAGGACCGAGGGTCACGTCATTGAAGCCGGCGCCTGGTTTTGGTCAGCTTTCTTGCTCATTGCAATGTTGTAGCGTGCAAGATGGTGCGATTCTCTACCGGTATGGAATCCGCTGACAAAGAGGCCGTTCTTGTCTTCGTTGCCGTCACCGAGGACCTGGGTGATGAGGTAGGAGTCATCTATCGGAATTTCCGGAATATCTGGCAGTGTTGTGGTTGTAGTTGCAGTGGTGGATGTAGTGACTGGAGTGGTTGTAGTTGCAGTGGTGGATGTAGTGACTGGAGTGGTTGTGTTGGTAGTATTGGTAGGATATGTTACGGCAGAGGCAAGGGCCAAGGGCACAGCCAATAGAGCGAGGATCGATGGATGGTGCATTGCGGAGGCCTGAATGAATACAGGGTTGTGATGTTGACGTGGGCGGCAATGAAGTGTAAAGGGCGAGAAACACGAGGATGGGAGATTTTGAAGTTCGGAGTGGTAGTGTTGAATCGAGCGTGGAAGGGACGATGTTTATGAAGCACCGCAACAAACCTCACCGCCTATGGCAATGACGCCTGGTCTCGTATCCACGGGTGAGACTCAGTACCAGGTACGTGCATAAAAGCACTAACAACATCATGCTATGGCCATGCAAGGAAACGTATCTTGGGCACCACGTTTCATTCGTGCATTAAATTGGGGCTCACGTATGGGATATGCAGAGAGCCGCAAAAGTCCGCAGGAGCGCTTTTCGTAAACACGGATGAGGCAAGCGATGCATACAGACGAATGTAGCTCAACCAACTTAAGCTCTGGAGCGTTAGCTTGGACAGTATTCGTCACAAACTCTCATCCTGTGTCTCAATTTAATAGAGAGATTGAGCAGTACCACAGGGTTACCCGGCACATTTGCTTCGAAGATGGTGCTATGCATTCGCACTGGAAGGGCATATCCCGCGTCTTTCGTATCAACGTCTTGACGGACGGGACCCATATGGTCGGGCTGTGGTTACCCGGTGGAATGTATTGCTCAGGCGTATGACACTGAAATTTACCAAGATCGTTTCGATTTTAGCAGCAAGGCTTACTTAGGGTGGAGAGTAAGTTATCCACAAGTATGGACCAGGAGACGTTCGCATGCTGTTTGCAGCTTGGTGGAGGAATACCTGCGAGCAGCATGAGTCGGCTGATGCTTTTGACGTTGATCGCATGCAGCTTCTAGACGAGACGAATGCTTTTGATTGTCACTACCGACGTCAATTCACCAGTCCCCATGCCTTGTAACGTTTCACAGCGAAGGGACAGTTTCATCAGAATATAAAGGGGTGCTGGAGGCTCGGCGAATCTTATCTTATCTCATCTATTCTAGCGTGGCCGAGAATTAGCCTTGACGAGTCATCAGTCGCCCTACCCTCAGTGCCTCACAATGGACGTTCTTCGCAATACCGAACAGCACTGTCCGCTCCCCACCTCTCTGTCCCTTTTTCGACAATTGCTATCGACTACTGTGGCCCCATCTGCCAGTGGATAGTCGTATGGGCTGTCTCCACCAATTGAGACATAAGAGCCATGGCTCCCAAGCCCTTCTCCTCTCGCCTTCGTTCTGTGAGATCTGAGCAGCAACCCTCAAGAACCCGTACAGCTGGCAAACGTGTCTCGTACCGGGAGCCAAACTCTGACAGCGACGAGCTTGATGAACCGCTAAGCCAAGATGACTACGAGCCCGTCCCCTCGCCACCATCAAGGCCCCCAAGACCCACCCGACGTAGATCTGCCCGGACCCAAAGCGCAAAGACTTCAACGAAACGTAAGGCAGCCTACCTTCCCAGACAACCATTGGGCGGCGCAAAGAGGACCAAGACCAGCCACAGTCAGAAGGCTGCAAAGCAAAAGGAGGAGGACAATGCAGCGATCCAATTGACTGGAAAGACAATGCCATGGAATACTCTACCATATCAAATACTTGTGTCCATTTTCGAGTATGCCTCTTGGCCGTTGGTAGCGAATGCTATTACGCCGCTGCCCTCTATTTCTTGGCTACTCGGTACAGCGCTATGCTGCAAAGCATTCGCCGAGCCAGCACTATCGGCCCTCTATTACTCGCCGCCTCTCGCCCGTAAGGCCCCTTTGTATTACATCCCGCCATGTCGCTATTCTCCACCCAAGATGGGTCTTCACGAATGAAAAGTGTGCTAACTTTGGGTCCTAGCTCCAACTCGAGCCAAAGCTCTCATCAACCACCTGACTACCCGGGATGAATCCTGGACCATCAATTATGTAGCGAAGATAAAATATCTGGACGTCGAAGCTTCGAGTATGTTGCAACATAAGTATGCGGGACAGGATCCGGTGGAACTAGGAACACTTGTCGCCCTCACACCCCAGCTACGAGGAACATGCATTCATCGTCTTGCGGATAACCCCAAGTATCGAATTGGTGCTCACAGCCGAACAATGGTGGCGGGGAGACCAGCATACCAGGCGTCGTTGTTCACGGCTCTGCAGGAAAAAGGAACAATGGTACAAGAATGGACCTGGAACCAATTACTGGCTAAGCAAAGCTGTCGTCTCGCGAATATCAAAGACATTCACGCAACGCCTCCATTCCAGACCCTTCGGAAGCTGTCACTAGTGAATTACGAGGATGGACCGCTCGAGAAAGGCCGCCGTCGCGAAGAAATCCTTGTGGAGGCACTCAGGCTATTGCCGGCCTTGACAGACCTGATATTCAGGATGTCTACTATTGTCAATACTCGCTTGATGCCCATGTTACCAGATCACCTTCAAAGGCTTGAGATTTTTGACTGTCCGGCCTTGGAGTCACCAGACTTAAGCAGCTTTTTGGTCGCAAAGGGCAGAAGGCTCCAACAGCTGACCTTAGACCATAATAACTCTCTCAATTTGTCCTTCTTGGTAAATCTAGCACTGCATTGTCCCCAATTGAAATCATTAAAAATGGACCTTCGATATTTCAATACCTTTTTCACAATCCGGGATGTTGAGGCAAAGTACGATCGACTTCTTTCTGAGGGCGAGGCTCCTTCCTGGCCACCAACCTTGCAGAGCCTTGAGCTGTTTCATTTGCGGAGATGGAGCCTTACTACGGCAGAGCTATTCTTTTCTTCCCTGACAGATGCATCTCGGACTCTAGGGCAGCTGCGTCAGCTGAGGATAAAAGCTAGTCTGGACGAGAGTGGCTGGCGAGATAGAATTGGGTTTCGCGACAAATGGACCCAACGTTTACAACATGTGTTTCTCAGAAAGTCGTCCCCGCCAAATCCGCATCTGAAGACCCTTGCAGCCTTCAAAGCATACAAGAGGCAGCAAAGCGAGGGGCACAGTAGCAGTCCGCTTGTTGATCGATCCAAAGGCTCAGAGGCAACTGGCACGACCAAACAACATTCACCGATGCATAAGGGTAATGCCCGAATGAGCCGTGTAGAGATTCCTCACGCCATTACAAATACAGACGAAAGTGACAGCGATGCCCCACTCTCCAAACTCCGTCGGAGCACCAGAGCGAAGCCGCTTGCGGCCGATGTCTATACCCTTTCCGACAGCTCTCCAAAAGCAACAAAGCCGCAGCGTCGCCGGCGCCGACAACGGAGGGGCTCTAACGATTCATCCAGCGAAGACTCGGCCATTGATGACGACGGAGTGGATCGAACTACGCCACGGAGTTTTTCCGAAGATGCAGAGATGCCGGGCGAGGTACAGGGGATGTGCGATGTTGTGGATGTTTTGATCGATAATTTGAGACCTACTGAGGAGCAGTTTGATGAGAATGACTTTTTGGATGAGGAGGTTAGTGGGGATGAGGATTGGAATGGGGATGATGATATGCCTGGTGATGGGTATGCGTGGTAGGGTTTATGATAGGGGAGTTTACCATGGAGTAACGCCTGTATGACTACTTGGTAGGCGATGGGGGGATGTGACTTATCGCACTGGCGTATTGTGTCGTCAGGCAGGTATTTAGAGACAGGGGATCACGGGAATGGTAGGAATAAAGGCTGTCGCGGTGCTATATCGAAGCACGACAGGTGTACAACAACGTGTTTGTCATATTGGCATTAACGTGCCAATAATTACATGATTACTTCAGAGGATCGGTTTGGCAATAGCGTTGCATGAGGCAATTACGCGCTCCGGATTTAAGTTAAGGAAGAATCCTGTCATGTCGCATTCGATGTGAGGCTACAATGAATGCTGGTACCGATACAAATCTATCCTCTGCAATTATCCTTCTTGAGGAAAATTAGACTTCCTCGTGCGTCAACCATTCAATATGCTGATCTGAGAATCGAAACCCTGCCAGAGTGACATTAATCATCGTCTCGGGATCCAAAGGGCGGAAGATCTGCTGCCGTATCTCAGTTGGCATATGGCGGAATGGGCCTCGTAATCGCGCACCAAGGTTCGTGAAATTGTTAAAGAAAGGTGGCCAAGGCGCAAGATGTGGGTGCATAGTGCGGCGAAGTGGTTGAGGCAGGAAACCTCGATCCACCCTCGACGGATCAGTCGCATGGTCCATGGAATCGAAAAAGCCATGGCGCGGCCATAAAATGATGTCTCTGAGTCGTGTTGTGGGAATCGCATCAGCGACGCCGACGTGGCGCAGAAGATGCCAGCAGGCTGCGACGAGGGAGGGGAAGTCATGGAGCTCGAGGCGGCTGAGGATGTTGAGCATGATTTCGATGGGGAGTTGGTAGATTGGAAGGGCGTAGAGCTGTTGGAGGTCGAGGCCGGCTTGGAAGCGCTCTTCAATCTTTGTGCCGCTTGCGGGGCGGTGGGGGAGGGTGGTGTGGGGCATCGTGGCTTGGGGTGGCTTGGGCGATGTGGTGCAGGAGCTGCCAGATGTGGTGGGAGATGTACCAGGAGAAGATGGCTAGAAGGATTAGGTAGATTGCGGTTGGTAGAAGGGAGCGTGGAAGCAGGTTGAGTATGTATGGGTCTAGGACTGTACCAATTTAGCATCAACGGGGTTTTCGACATAAAAGATTCTACTTACTGATGTCGACGTTTACAGGAGGCACATTTCGCATAAGAGTCTCGTTCGTGGTGAAATAGTCGGCTGCTGCGAAGACTTGGAGGAAGAGTAGTGAAGAGGAGCCAGCCAATAGCGAACGAGAGCCAGAAAAAGAATTCGGGGTGGGATCGAATTGACGTGATTCGGAGTAGGTCGCAAGTGATGTGATCAGCTCAGGAGTGCTGAATGTTTCTGACAACGAGTACGTGTTGAGAGTGAATGAGGTTGGTTGCTAGCTTGATAGTCAGCATGGGAAAAATGTTGGAGGCCTATAATTCTAATTCTACCATATTGGATGAGTTTGCCGTCAATCAGATGCAATACACAATTCAATGAGAAATTCGGAATCTGGAGGAATCTTACCGTAGCAGCCCAACAGATGCGTACTTCGTACCGCTGCTGTGGTCGTAATCTATCGAGCAGAAACCATGCTTCCGTGCCCTTTGGAGATAGCGAATTCGGAAAAGATGCAGATAGTTGACGACGTAGCTGTGTGTTCAGTGGAGACAAGACCTCTAGCCTGAGTGAATCGATGTTTGGTTGCTGTTGAGGGTTGTGGATGTCAACAGGTTCAGGTCCAAGAAAGATGACCTTTTCGACGTTGCCAAGGACTGGACTGCACCAGGCTAGGCTGTATATGCACGCCAGAAGCCGCATAGTTGGGCAAAGTCACCTCCGATGTACTGCAATAGATTGGTCGCACTTCTACAGCTACATGGTGCTTGAAGATAGCTAGAAAGGTGGCACCATCAGAAGCTCGGAAGTTGATATGCCTCCATACAACGACACAGTCTAGGCTATCTACGGTTAGATCTGTTGATCGCTTGCTTCGCGCCCGCGGTTGCCTTTGCAGGGGACAATAACAACACCCACGCAAATTCTCTGCACCAACAATTCCTCTCCCCACTCTTCGCCACTATCTCCCATATTACTTGTCACACCAAGACAAACACTACAGGGCATAGCCAGATCAAGCATCCAGTACCTTCATCATGAGAGAAGTCATCAGCTTGAACGGTGAGTCTCCACAAACACGCGCCTTTGCATCCGCAATGCCCTTCGATCGAAACACCAGTACAGATGCTGACAACGTCACGCGCACAGTCGGCCAAGCTGGCTGTCAGATCGCCAATTCTTGCTGGGAGGTGAGCTACACAACGTTCTTCACAGCAAACCCACAAATAGCGGGGCATTCACTCGAACTGTATCAAGGGCAAGGCTGAAATGTGGTGACAGCTCTACTGCCTCGAGCACGGCATTCAGGTATGTTCACGTCCTGTCCTTACACTCATCAATCTTTGCAGCTGCTATTGAGGTTTGCTGACGCGTTTGCCTCTTCCTCCAGCCCGACGGATACCTCACCGAGGAGCGTAAAGCAGCAGACCCTGATCACGGGTTTAGCACCTTCTTTTCCGAAACAGGTGCGTGATATTCAATGCCATATACGAATGATAATCCGTAAGCTGACGGGATATGACTCAGGCCAGGGCAAATATGTCCCACGTACAATCTACTGCGACCTCGAGCCCAATGTCGTGGATGAAGTCCGCACCGGCACGTACCGGAGCCTCTTTCATCCCGAGCAGATGATCACTGGCAAGGAGGATGCGTCAAACAACTACGCACGTGGCCACTACACTGTCGGCAAGGAGCTGATTGACCAGGTATTGGACAAGGTCCGTCATGTTGCAGACAATTGCTCCGGTTTGCAGGGATTCTTAGTGTTCCACTCGTTTGGCGGTGGAACTGGATCTGGATTCGGCGCTCTTCTCATGGAGCGCTTGTCCGTGGACTATGGCAAGAAGTGCAAGCTGGAATTCTGCGTTTACCCTGCTCCTCAAGTCGCCACGTCCGTTGTGGAGCCATACAACTCCATCCTGACGACCCATACCACTCTCGAGCACTCCGACTGCAGCTTTATGGTTGACAATGAGGCTATCTACGATATCTGTCGTCGCAATTTGGGTATTGAGAGACCCAACTACGAGAACTTGAACCGCTTGATCGCCCAAGGCAAGTCTCCTTCGCTGTTTATGCCAAGCCTTTGCTGATTCAATGATTCTAGTTGTATCGTCTATCACAGCTTCCCTCCGCTTCGACGGCTCTCTTAACGTCGATCTCAATGAATTCCAGACTAATCTTGTGCCCTATCCCCGTATCCACTTCCCACTCGTTGCCTACGCCCCAGTTGTCTCCGCCGCCAAGGCCTCACACGAAGCCAACTCGGTCCAGGAGATCTCGATGGCCTGCTTCGAGCCTAACAACCAGATGGTGAAGTGCGATCCTCGTAACGGGAAATATATGGCTACATGCCTGCTCTACCGCGGTGATGTCGTCCCCAACGATGTACACGGCGCCGTTGCCACCCTCAAGACCAAGCGCACCATCCAGTTCGTAGACTGGTGCCCGACGGGCTTTAAGATTGGCATTTGCTACCAGCCACCAGAGATGGTGCCCAACGGTGATCTTGCCAAGGTCAACCGCGCTGTGTAAGTTTTACAATGCCAAGTATGGCCGATGAAGTTGCTAACATTTCTTAGCTGCATGCTGTCCAACACGACCGCCATTGCCGAGGCTTGGTCTGCGCTATCGCACAAATTTGATCTTATGTACTCAAAGCGTGCATTTGTGCATTGGTACGTCGGGGAGGGCATGGAGGAGGGCGAATTCTCCGAGGCTCGCGAAGACTTGGCTGCTTTGGAGCGCGACTACGAGGAAGTCGCTACGGACTCTGCCGAGGGCGAGGAGGGAGCTGAAGCGGAGTATTAGGTGGTCAACGCCCAACCCTTAGCGCATACACATGCATCGATCTGGTCACATCAAATTGCTTTTAGTGGCCGGCGTCTAGAGCGGTGATTCTTTTCCTAGCGCTTCTCGTTCTTCGTGGCATGCAAATGTCTGACGAGAACATGTGGATGATTCAATGAAGAGCGATGGGGTGTTTATTATCAGTATATTAGATTGAGCAATGCAGATTCCAATTCACCTGTTTTTTCAAACTATGTACCTTGATGGTGCTCGCTGGTGACGCTCAAGTGCTTTTTATGCGGACGCGTCTAGGTCTTGGCACGGGCTCGATCTTCTTCCAGGCCGCTAAAGTGGTTACCCGTCGTTCTTATTTTGGGGGCAACAAGCTTACCCTATCTCACTCAATGGTAGCTCTATGATTGATCATAGATGATGGCAGACATTGAGAGCCAGCAGCGGGAGCTGCAGCAGCGTAAGCAAAGGTATCACTATTCAAAGCGCTACCACAGCTAATCCTGTTTATTACCAGAACACCCAAACCTTCACCTGAGCTCCGAGGAACGGCGGCTCTTCGGACAGCTCTTTTCCGCAGCAGACTCCGACAAGATCGGAGTAGTAACTGGGGAGGTCGCGGTCAAGTTCTTCGAGAAGACAAAGCTGCCACCAGATGCTCTTGGAGAGGTAGGTTGACAGGCATGAGAGGAGACCATGATTCGGACTGATGGGCTAATCTACGCAGATCTGGCAGATCGCAGACAGTGAGAATCGAGGACTACTCACACCTGCAGGCTTCGGCATAGTTTTGCGACTAATTGGCTATGCTCAAGCTGGGCGACCGGTCTCCGCAGAGCTTGCTTTGAAGCGTGGGTTGATTACAAGACGGTACGACAACATGTGAAGCTGATGGCGTGTTTTGTAGCTGGCGGACCTCTTCCAAAGTTCGATGGCATTTCGCCTTCCCCAGGGCCACCTCCGAGTGCCGCGCAGCCATTACAGGCTCAGAGTAGTGGTGGTCCCATCCGAGTACCTCCACTCACACCAGACAAGGTCACGCAGTATTCGTCCCTTTTCGAGGAGTCGGGGGCACAGAATGGCATGCTTTCAGGTCAATATATTTCCTCTGTATGACACGGGCAAACGAAGCTGAACATACCAAAGGAGAACACGCAAGGCAGATCTTCGAACGTGCCCAATTGCCCAACGATGTCCTGGGCCGCATATGGAATCTTGCAGATCGAGATCAGAAAGGACACTTAGGATTGGCTGAGTTCATAATCGCGATGCATTTGCTGGCATCTTACAAGAACGGGTCGATGCGCGCTTTGCCACAAATCCTACCTGCCGGTCTGTACGAGGCTGCGTCAAGACGAGGGCCGCCTAGACAGGTGGCCGGATCGCGGCCCACCTCTGACGGCGCGCCAGCATCGGCGATTCCAAGGCAATTCAGTGGGACTGGGTTCCAAGGACAGACATCACCGCCGAGCATTGGGTTTCAGGGCCAAAGACCATCGTCAAGATCGCAGACATTACCATTCCAGCAAGCTACCCCCACAGGAGACCAATGGGCTGTGAGTCCACAAGATAAAGCACAATTTGACTCGATATTTGCAACAGTCGATACACAAAACCGAGGCTTCATTACCGGAGAGCAAGCGGTAGGCTTCTTCAGCAACTCGAGATTGCCCGAAGATGCACTGGCGCAGATTTGGGATTTGGCTGATATCAACTCGGAGGGTCAATTGAATCGCGACCAATTCGCTGTAGCCATGTACCTCATCAGGCAGCAGCGCAGCAAACGAGATGGACGCGATGTTCTCCCGCAGAGTCTGCCACCGAACCTGATACCCCCTTCCATGCGTCGCCAGCCGATAGCGCCTCAGCAACCTACCGCTCCGGCCTTTGATAATGCTGCCAACATTACCGCTCCTAAGTCTGCATCCGAGGATCTCTTTGGCCTTGATGCATTCTCCTCAACTACGCCAGCCCCGGCAGCGCCGCTACAAGCTAAGACTACTGGCGACTCAATTTATGCAGCAACACCACCTCGATCACAGGCCTCACCTCCACCGCAACCACCTCAATTTCAGCAACAGTCGTCTCACTTCAAACCCTTCATCCCTTCATCGTCCTTCGGGCAGACCATGATGACTCCCCAAAGCACTGGAACAGCAAGCACCGCTAGTCCTTCGATGCAGAATAGAGCCCTTCCACCACAACAAAAGCAAGTCTCCGCGATGGATGATCTCCTTGGCGACAATGACCCCGAGGTCAGCAATAGACTAACCAATGAGACTTCCGAGCTTGCCAATTTGTCAAATCAAGTGAGCACACTGGGTGGTCAAATGCAGGAGGTCAAAACCAAACGGGGCTCTACAGAGCAGAACCTCTCACAGGCTCAGTCGCAGAAGCGCGACTTCGAGGGTAGACTCGGCCAGCTACGTTCTGCCTATGAGCAGGAGGTCAGGGAGGTTCAGGCACTTGAAGAACGTCTTAGGGCTTCGAGGAACGACACCACTAAACTCCAGCAAGAAATGGCCATGATTCAGGGGACGCATCAAGATCTCCAGAATCAACATAGTCAGATCGGCGAAGCCTTCAATATGGACCAGAATGAGAACGTGACTCTAAAAGAAAGAATTCGCCAGACCAATGCTGAAATCGCCGAGCTAAAGCCGCGAGTGGAAAAAATGCGATCAGATGCTCGGCAGCAGAAAGGCTTGGTGGCTATCAACAAGAAGCAGCTCGCTACGAATGAACAAGAACTTGAGAAGATAAGAGCCGAGCTGGCTGAGTCTGCCAGGGAGCATGAAGAAGCCAAGAGAGAGCTCGAGCAGAGTCAGCGGGACCTCGAGGTGGCATCTAAAGTTGTCACTGAGGCCCGTAGCCCGCCTGCAGCATCTCAAGCTGTCGCTGAAGCTCGTAGCCCAGCGGCAGCTGTTCCAGGGCCCCAAGCTGCAGTAGCCAGCCCTGCGCTGTCAAATGCCAGTATGAATCCCTTCTTTCGTCGACCCTCGAATCCTACGGGGACTGAGAGAGGCATTGCTTCGCCTTCCACCTCGCAAAACATGTCCTCGCCCAATCATAATGCCTTTGACAGCTTCTTTGGAGGACCTGCACTTGTCCCCTCCGCTGATGCTGTTGGGCGTCCACCAGCCACATCTTTTGGTAACGACGGAACAAGCGCCCCGCGCGAAGTACCTCAGCAGCAGATCCCGTCTCAAGCATCGTCAGAAGGACCCGGTATTCCCACTCCGTCTGGGTCTCCGCCACCATCGGCCTTCGGTGATTTACCTCCAAATGTTAGCGAACCGCCTCCCCCTCCCCAATCCCGGCAGATTACATCGAGCTTCCTGCCTATGCGACCAAATATGAAGCAGACTGGCTCGGACACCTCGTCGACAATGGCAATGGCCCCTGCTAGCCGTATGGGAGACCGATCTGAATTCGAGATTCCCACAGAGAGACAACTTTCCACGAATGAAACGCCGATCCCAGAGTCGCCAAAGCAGCACTTTGCAGAGATGGCTGCGAAGGCACCTCAGGCTGACACCCATCAATTCACACCACCATCTGCGGAGCATACCTCCTTTGCATCGAATGAGGGTATCAGCCACCAGGAAGCTGCTATCCCTGACGAGTACCAGCCTTCTGGAATGCCCAGCGCCACGCGTGACGTCCCAGGTGCTTTCCCAGGCGATGAGACGACACCTGAGCCGAGCCTCTATCAATCAACTCCACATAGCTCGAAGCTTGATCCTCGCGTTGATTCGATCCCTCGCTCTCAAGCTGCCAGTAGTGCTCCGGAAGTAGCACCAAGGCGCGACGACGATCCTTTTGGCATGTCCGGAAATGGCGCTCATAGCCCAGCCACTGCCAAGGACGACTTCGATTCGGCATTCTCTGGTTTTGGGAAAGGCAAGGAGCCGGAACGTACCGACGAGAGGATACCCGAGGCACCTAAGGCTCATGGAGAATTCCCTCCAATACAAGAGCTAGTTGCAGACGATGAGAGTGACAGTGACGAAGACCATGGGTTTGACGATGATTTCACCCGCCACTCTGCCAATCGCCCCACGGAATCTGGGCCGAATCAGGCTCTGCAGAATCCTCCAACAGCAAACGAGGGTCAGCTAGCGCCAATACGTCCTCCATTTGATACCATGAATTCAAGCACCAGCCAGCTGCCTACGCCTGGTGCTCAGATGTCGCCACCGACTTACGATCAGACCTTTAGATCGCCGTCTCAAGGGCCTGATCATCGCAAGGAATCCAACCAATTTCCTGCAGAGTACAGCGGACTCCTACCTTCGCGGGATGATCCCACTTCACCATCTACCTCGCCCCCACCATCTACCGCAACCATCCCGTCAAATATTGGATCAGCTGCTGGCATTGATCGAGGCCTCAACTACTTCGGCGGTGATAGCCCAGAGCATGCTGCAGGCCATGCCGTACCTGGTTCCTCATTCACTCAAGATCACTCACCAATGTCACCTGGTGCCTCCACTACAGCTCCGTATGCATACACACAGAATCCGCCACCAGTCCAGCAATCACAACCCTTCGGCCCAGCTGTCCCCACCAAAGCTCCCATCCACGACGACTTCGACGACGAATTCGCCGATCTCGAAAACGCCAAAGAAGAATCCGAGCACGGCGACGACTTCAACCCTTCCCACCGCAACGAATTCGAGGAATTCAATCCAACCTTCGACTCCCCCGCCGCGTCCCGGCACACAGCCCAATCCAGCAGCACATTCCCCTCCTCCGAGCCCTTTGCCGATTTCGAGTCTTCTATCTCCGGCGCCGGCTCCACCTCCCGCCCATTGGGGGCATCCTCGACGACGGAGACTCCATCTCACGACTGGGATGCCATCTTTGCGGGCCTCGACACGCCGCAAAGCAATGGCATACAGCCTGGTCCTCTACCGAGAGATTTCCCCAGCTCAGTTGCACAAGCGCAGCCATCAAATAAGGGGAAGCAGGTCGACGCAGGCGAGGCTAGGAGTGCGACAGCGCTACCGAAACCGGCATTGAATAGAATTATGACGGAGGATCCGGAGCAAGATGATCCTATTTTGAAGCGGCTGACTGGAATGGGATACCCGAGGGGAGAAAGTCTGCAGGCGTTGGAGAAGTTTGATTATAATCTTGATAAGGTGAGAGCCCTCCCTACCTTCGTCGCAAGACAAAGGGGATGCTGACGTGGCTGTGACAGGCTGCTGATTTCTTGACCTCGAAATAATTCGATCCCGTGAATACATGCGGACTTGAGGGGTGGACATGTACGTAATGTATTCTAGCGTGAAGGTCTGTCAGTGCATGAGATGTGTGCGTTAGGCACGATGTCCATATTTGATTTTCCTATGAGCGGTGCGAGAGCGAAGAGGCATTGTCGTTCAGCCATTTTTTCTAGCCATGGATAGCGGTTTTACATGAATGTGGCACCACCAAATTCTATTCCTTATATTGATGACGAATGGTTTTACTACTGTATCACACACAGTGCAGGCCTATATTTATTACAGGCTTCGGATAGCTACCAGAAGCTGCTAGCCTATGGTTACGGATTTGGACATGCTAAGCAACTACGAATTTTGCAACAGGGCCCGCTTTCATCGCTCATAAAACATGTCCAGATATGGGGGTTCTATTCCATATGTCTCGACGTATCCCTAATCATCGTGGATCAAATTGGTCGGTCTACTGCTCTAAGCTCGCTTAATTAGGCCATGCTTAGTATCTGTACGGCTCATACTGTCCAGGCGGGCGATGCTGCTGCTGCCCGGGCTGTTGTGTATTCGGAGGCGGTGGCGGAGGCGGTTGCCCGTAGCCTGATCCTGCTGGGGACGATATGCTCGATCCCATTAGATAGCTGTCGTGGGCCGAGTGTTCTGGAGTCTGCTGGTGTAGATTGTGGGATTGCTGACCTGGGTAGGCACTCGAAGACGTTGGACGCGGTGGGTACTGGCTCTGTGGTGCATCCAGTTGGTAGGGACCGGGACCTTGCTGGCTTGGGTGGGAGTTCATTGGTGGAGCGGGCGGGTAGGAATTGTAGCCGCCTTGGCTTTGTTGCTGAGAGCCATAGGCGGGAGTGTTCTGGGGTGGTGGAGGATAGTCATGCTGAGAGGGTGTGCCATAGCCGGTTTGGGGCTGAGAAGTGGGGTACTGTCCGTAAGCTGGTGGCTGGGGGTGTGATGGAGGTTGTTGACCGTATGCTGAGGTGGGTGGAGGCGGGTATGACTGGTTTAGGTTTGGCAGGCCATAGGCAGGTGTGGAGGATTGACTGGACGGTGGGCCGGGGAAGGATGGTTTTTGTGGATTGTAGCCACCTTGTTGGGGGCTGTACTGGTTGCCTCCAGATATTTGTGTATCTTGTGGGGGCTTGATGTGATCGTGCTGACCGTGGTGAAGGGTAGGTTGACTAGACGATTGATACTGTTGAGCATATGTTTCATGTGATGTCGGATACTGCTGTCCATACGGCGGTGCTCCAGACGTGGTTGTACTAGCCAGGCTTCCCTGCGATGAGTTGTAGTTAGGAGCATAGCTATTGCCTGCTCCAGGGTGCGTTTGTGAGCTCTGACCATGTGACATGCCTGAACCTCCGTATTGGTTTGGAGTCTGCATCTGTTGCTGCGGGCCCAAATGCTGTACGCTAGAGACACCGTAGGGATAAGCAACCTGTGGCTGCAGCTGATGCTGTACGCCTGAAGAGGCAGGTTGGTTTGAGCTGTGCTGGCTGGGGGGTTGGTATGATGCTGGAGGGGCCTGGCCTGAGTAGCCTCCGCTGCTAGATCCATGTCCGCTGGATGAGTAACCATAGCTGTTTCCCTGGTTCTGCGGGTATCGTTTAGCACCGAGAGTGGTAATGGAAGAATCTCTGAACCTACAGAGGAGCCATGATGACCACCTAGAAAGCCCATAAGACCGCCTGATTGCCCACTCGACGACTGTTGACTTGACTGCTGTTGCTGTGGTTTGCTCGGTTTTCCACCATCCAACAGGCTGCCCACAAGCTGTCCTGCCAGGCCCCCAAACCCTCCTCCAGATCCACCACCACTGCCACTACCACTGCCACTATGACCACCTTGTGAGCCTCCGCCAAGGAAAGAGCTAGCCAGGCCTCCAAGGCCAGAGGAGTTCTGTGGCTTATGCTTTCCGCCCGTTATAGCGTTCATCGCCAAATCCTACATCACCAACATCGCTGTCAGCGTCCTCCGCCCTATGTTGTTCACCAAGCAGTGCGGGCTTACCCCAAGTAGACTGCGATCAGTCTCGATCACATTCCCGTGCTCATCTCTCAGTGGCGCACTGCGTTCCATCTGCAACCCTTCGTTCTGAGCTGGTTTCGAGAAAGGATCTGCATGCTGCTGCGGCGTGGGGTCTGGAGTGGGGACTGAGAGCGCTGGTTGTGTAGGAACATCCCATTGTGAGTGACCGGTCGCGCGCTGGACGTAATAGTATTTTCGTGACTGGCCCTCCCATTGTGCGAGCCTGGACATTGAACGGATCAGCTGTCTGATATGTATGAGGTGGTTTGTGAGTGCCATGCTCACCAGCCATCAGGGAGAGAGGGGGGACCGTCATTGGGCCCTTCTTGGTTTGAGGACGTCGATGGAGATGTCATGGTAGCACTTCAAAAGGTAATAGGCCCAAAGACGGTGCAACTTCTGGTGAAGGATACTTTTGATTATGGGCTTTGGAGGGAGTCAGATAATCTAGAGCGCCAAGAGAGATTCGTGGCTGTGTACGCCACACAGGCGCAGTAGTACAATATATAGAACTACACGAATTCAAACCAGGCGAATCTATCTCGAAGTGGCGTACGATGTTGAAACAGCATAGCCTTGTATTCAATCTGGACTTCAAGTCAAGAGACCGAGAGCAACCCATCATCCATTTCGTGACTAGCTTCCTTCTGGGATATGTTGTGGAACATATCCTCCTTCTGCATTGGCCGTGTGTGGCATCAACGCAGGCTTAAGAAGTAGTGAATGTTCTGCAGGATGGGCTCCTTGGTGAATTCAAGTACGAAGATATTTCTCTCCGTAGGAATCTTTACGGCCAATTTATCCTTGATATCAGGTCTCCTTCGATGATTAAGCTACTCTGAGACGACATTGCTTTGTCTCCACAGGGATCAATGCCACTATGTTGTCGATCAATGATGGTTCTGATATATAAAAGTCGTTAACCACCGAGAATGTTGACAAGAACCTTCTCGGCCATGCATACACATCCGCTGGGTCTGCAAAATTTTGAGAGTACGCGAGGTGATCCGCAGGGACACAAAGCGAACGTTCGCTTCTCATCTTTGGCTCCACACCAGGCATTTATCCACTGAGGTTCTGGAAAAGTCTATTCTTCTATCATATCAAGCAGATTTACTCTAATATCTCTCCAATACGGCAATACCATAGATATTTAGGCGAGGACTGGTATCTATGCCAATGTTGTATCCCCTGAGTCCGCACCAATTAACAACATTACCAGTCCTCTTTGCGTATACCACGTTGGACTGTTCGGCGAACCCGTTACTTATGAATCTTTTCAAGGCGAGAATGTCTCGTCTTTACCACAGTCTGCTCAGGTCCTCAGTGTCCTGATAGGTGTAAACTTTCACGACGTCCTCATTGTTTCGTTCGTTCTTCCAGCCTTGATACTGTCCAAACAATGCGTTCAGATAAAGTGATGATAACTGTTTCACAACCGTAGCCTGGTAGCTCTCAAAATTCTTAGGAGGCTTTCCCGTATATTGTATGACTGGCAGATCATTGATGTCCGCTTGAAAGCGAGACGAAACCAAATGTGCCAGCAAAGCTACCGGGTACCCAGCAGTGTCAAAAGCACCAGAAAGTCTATAAGCTCACTCGGTTCGAAACGTCCTATTGATTATCAGTGTAGATCGGGGCGGCGACTAACAGGCAAGGGCCCATGGATCATCATATTTCGTGTTGATCATGAGTCTACCAAATACCTCAATCTCATCTCACCACAAGGCGGTTACCGCGGTGCAGTCTGTATTTGAAATCCGGCTGCTTATTTCTCCGCTTGTCTTTTGGTGGCTTAGATGGACACAAAAACGGTGATGGAGAAGAGCGAGTTTCATAGCAAATAGCATGGAGAAGTGGGCCAATAGGCAATGGCCTTACAACTAGCACCTTTCAAAATACGAACTCTACATTTATCTAGCCAATACAACACAACTCAAGAAGTGGGTTCACAACATCCCACGAAGCGCCGAAGCCTCAAAGAATCCAGCTTTGCGCTAGCTGAGACGAGAAGACAATGAGTCTCATGCATCAGACAGTCAAAACAAGCCACCATGCAGGCCAATACGTTCCATCTGGTCTAGGTCCTCGAGAGTACGAGTGCGCATACGCTCGATGCGTCAGTGCCTTGCGTCGTTGATGCTAAGCCCCTTGATTCTTGTTCGTGTGGCCGCAGCTAGCACCCGACCCTGGTGACATATCACCCAGCTCGCTCTCCTCATCACCTTCCACTCACCCAACCCCCCACGTTCGAACAAAGAGCTGCGCACGCGCGCTCTCGCACAGCCTGGTCGAATTGAATGCCAGAGATAGCTGCCGAGGAGTAACCGAAGTTGGACGATCTCCCGTAAGATATCATGGTAAAACATTCATGCGGCGGTCTTAGCATTTATCGGTTGCAAGACTCTTGCGAATCCTTGGTACGGAATATTGAAATCCCCCCCCCTAAATTTATATATAAATCTATATAATACTTAGCTATTATAATTATATCTATCTATAATATCCTAATTTATTATAATTAAGGTTATATATACCTTTATAATATATTATAAGTCCTGTATTATACCTATTTTATTAGACTATCTAAGTTAGGACCTTTATCCCTTACTAGCTTATCCCTCCTTACTAGCTCTTATCCGCCGTTATCATGTACTAGTAAGAATATCTTATAATTATATTATACTATTAAGGAGGAGGCTAATAGACTTATTATAATTATAATAGCTAGTAATAATAGTTATAAAGGTTATAATTATTATAATAGGCGTAGTAATAATAAGAGAAGTAGAAAAGGAGGTAGTAATACTAGTAATATTAATAAAGGTAATTAAGCTCTAATAAATATATAGGTATTAGCTAGAAGGTATATAATATAGATTAAGAAGTAATAATAAAGGCTTATAAAATAGGTTAAGAAGTAATAGTAAGTAAAAGATTAATAAGATACTTATAATAAAATAACTACTTCTTATAATAATAAGGATTTTAGTAATAATAATACTACTTATTATTATAATATTAATATAAAACCTATAAATTATTTAAATCTTTTACTTATATTAGAAGTAATATATCTTACTTAGAATCTATTATAGGATATTTATATTTAAGACTATATATTAATTAATTAGAATATAATAATATAATAGGTATATAATAGTAAAAAGTAAGATTTATCTAAAAGTAAAGAGGTTAATAATTCTAATTTAAACCTAGATAATATAAAATTCCTTTAAGAGTAAGCTAATTATAAAGCCTAATAGGAATATCCCTATTAATATATTATAAAAGTTATATTAAAGAATATTATTAATATTAAAGATACCTATTTAAGACCTAAATAGTATAAAGGAATTAATAAGATTAAGTAATTATAAAATACTTTTAATATATATAAAGTAGTAAATATTATTTATAATTAAAGGAGGAGGTAGTTATAATAATTATTAATATTAGATCTATCTACTTTAAAAGCTCTTATTAATATATTACCTTAGCTAACTTATTAATAGAGGAGTAGGATTAAAAGGTAAAGCCTATCTTAAAATAAGAGTAAAGGAAATATATTAATAAAAAACTAGAAGCTAAGCTTATTATTATTAATATCCTTACTCTTAATTAAGCTACCTTAATTCCTAAGAGAGCTATTACTTAAGTTAATATTATTTAAAGTTTACCTATTTATTATTAAATATAAATAGTTTAATAAGTGGAAATAGAGGTAGATTATTATAATAAAAATAAAGTAGCTAGTAACCTCTTAGAAAAGCTCTATATAAAATATTATTATAGAGATAAATATTATTATAACTATCTTAGTAGCTTCTATTTTATTATATTTAATAGTAAGTATTATATCCTTATTATTAAGTAGTAAGAGGTATAAGTATAAATTATTATTAACTTAGTTAATAATATCTTATTTAATTAACCTCCTAAGCTAATATATTAATACCTTATTAAGAATTAAGGTAAGATAAATATATAATATAAATACTTATTAAAGTATAAAAAGTATAAAGAGAAGAAGAGTATAATAGGATAAGTAATAAAAATTATAAATAAGATAATAGAAATAAATATAATATAATAAATATTTTAATTAATATAATAGTAGTAATAGGTCCCTTAATAGTAGTATTATTAATAGTTAAACTAGTAATAGTAGTATTAACCTCTACCTCCTTTACTTTATTTACCTCCTTTTTAATACTAGCTCCCTCCTCTACCTTATTAAGATTAGCTTATTACTCCTCCTCCTATTCTTATACTAGCTATTATATCTAATTTACTATTATTATCTAGGTAATTAATACTACTAGCCTTAATATTAAATTTAATTAATATATTAGAGTTAGAGTAAGAGTAGATTATAGAAGACTACTAGTATTAGAAGAAGATAAGGGTAGTTTTAAACTTAATAAGAGTTATATTAAATAGGATATAAATAATTATTATAAGATAGTTATAATATATTAAGTATCTAAGGGTTATAAGTAATATATTTATAAACCTTTATAAATATATAATAATACTAGATTTATTATATAGTTTAATAATAGGGTTTAAGAAGGACTTAAAAGACCTTAAGAAGATATATTATAGTAAATATAAAGCTATTAGAAATATTATAATAATAAGGGGTAAAGGAGGCTTTATTTAAGGTATATAATAAAAGTATAAAACAAGAAGAGATATTAACCTTAATTATATAATTAAATTTATTTTTTAAAAGGTATATAATTAGCTTTTTAGAGTATTTTTATAATTTATTAGGTTTTATATCTTAGATAGAAATTATTTATAGAAAATAGGGGTAGATAAAAGAGGTAGATAGTAGTAATATAATAATACTACTACTATTCTAAATAATATAGAATTACTTAATAAGGATATTTATATATTAATTATCTACCTCTAAGTATATATAGGATATATATAATTATAATATTACTATACTTAAAGCTTACTATTATTAAGTACTTTTTTAATCTTTTTGTACCTAGAGAAACTTCTACCTAATATTTAAAGATAATATTAAGAACCTTCCCTTTTATAAAGCTATTCTACTATTATAATTATATATAATAATAGGAGCTTATTAGATAGGTTCTTCTCTAACTTTTAAAGATTATACCTTAAGTTTATATTAAAAAGCTTTATAATCTCTCTTAAATTAATATCTACTACTAGGATATTTAAGATACTTTATAGTAAATTAATTATATCCGCTTTCCTTAATAGTAAATCTTAGAAAGCTATTAAAGTCCTCCTAGAAAACATACCTTAAATATTATTAATAATACTATATCTATTAGGACTATACCTAATATACCTAAGTATTATACCTAAGTATTATTATATAGTATTATTATGCTAGGCCTAAGATAGCTAATATAAGGTCTTAGTATATATAGTTATTAATACTTAATAGCTATATCTTATATATATCTTATACTATTTAGCTAGTTATCTTAATCTATATATCCTTATAACTTATCTCTAAGCTAGTTTTAATACTATAACTAGCTTATTCTAATTTATCCTTATTAATTAATAAGGTAAAATAACTAATTAATAGTCTATATTCTAAGTAAGTATAAATCTTACTAATAATATTAATAAGGAATTAAGATTAACTTATACTATATATAAATTAATAATAAAGAAATACGCTAGTTATTTATACTATAAATAAGATTATTAGAAAAGAACTTATATTAGAAGATCCTTTATCCTATATTTATAAAGTAAAATAAGTATATAGGAAATCTAATATCCTACCTTTAAAAAAGTATTTAATATAATAATATAATATCTACTCCTTTTATAAATAATACTAGTAGAAAGAGTAATATTAAAATATCCTTTTATAGATAAATTATATTAAATAGATAAAAAATAACGCTAATTAATAATTATTAAATAAAGTACTTTTAAATATTATAAAAAATTTCTTTAAAAGTAATACTTATTTCCGTAATATTAATTTTACTTATTATAAGAATAGAGATTTTAACTTAAATTCTACCTTATATCTTTATATACTAGATTATTAGCCTTATATTATAATAACTCTAGTTATTATACCTTTAAGTCTAAGTAGTAATATTAATAATCTTTTAAGGAAGATTAAAGATTATTATTAATCTATATTATTAAAGGATACTCTATTAGGTACGTTAGTAAAATCTTAAGTAGCCCTCTTTATCTAGGATAAAAATATAGCCCCGGCTTTACCCTAGGAGCCTAAGGCCGGTCCTAGGCGTATCGCTACATGTTATAAGGCCCTGTAGGCCCTAGGCTATTAGAGCCTTATTACGTAACTACTAACTAAGTAGAACTTTAAAAATCTTAATATTCAATGATTAATAGGGGACTTAGGTAGTATACCCTAGAGCTACCCCTAACGCTACCCTAAAAGTAACCCCAGAATTAGTTAATTAAGCCGAATTCTACGCGGGGGTAATACGCTTAAGGGGGTACGCGGTAGGGGTAGATAGCGACGGTAGGTATATATAATAGGATATACGATAGGGTATATAACAGGATATATAACAGGGTATACGACAGGGTATATAATAGGATATACGGGGGCCTTCCGCTATTATATACCTTATAATTAATCTAGTAAGCTACTATATAAGCTACCTTATAAGAGTTAGCTTAATACCTGAAAGTCTATTCCTTAGAGCTACCCTAGCAGTCCTAGGTAGAAGTAGGTTAGTCCTAGCGGACCTAGGGCAAGCTTTCTTAACCTAGAGCTCAGGGGCTACAGGGCCGGCCCCAGGTACCCTAGCGAGTTTTCAAAAATTGCCGACGTGAGGATAATACTATTACTTCTTTAAATATCTATTCTATTATATAATTATAATATTAGGTTAAGTATAAACCCTAAGAGATATTAAATATCTTAGATCTATTAAGGATATAGTAAGATAAGTCCCTTAAGTATATTTAAGACTAGAAGATAAATAATAATAAGTATAAGTTAAAAATTATTATAAATATTACTTATATTAGTTCCTAAGATATCTTAATCTATATACTCTAAAAGTAATTATTATTAATATAAATAGAAAAGGTATAATTATTAGTAACGCTTAATTAAATTAAGATAGAATAGTTATTAGGTAGTAATTATAATATTATTCCTACTACTTAAGTAGATTATATTAGTCTCCTTTTAATTAGTTATCCTAAGTAGTATTAACTTAAAATTATTTAAGAAGAGATTATTAATAAAGTTTCTAGACCCTCCTATATTTATTAATAAAATAGACTCTACTTAGGATAGCTAGGTCTTAAAGATATATAATAAATTAATAGCTAATATAGATTATTATCCTACTATTATACTAAAGTTAATATATATTTAAACTTATATTATAGATCCTATAAAGTCTTATTTATAAATATAATTACTTAAGAATATTAAGATATTATATCTATCCTTTTTAAATATTTTAGATTACTTTATAAAATACTATAATAATGTATAAAATACTATTTATAATAAGACTTAATTTTAATTTTTAATATAAAGTATAAATATATTTAATATCTTTTAATTTTAATTTACTAGGCTATTAACTAGTCTAGGCTAGAATAAAAAAATACTTATATCCTTATTAAATTAAAAAGTTTTTAAGTATTTGTATTAAATTATTTATTAAAACTTTATTAGCCTTTATAAGATATATTTATATTATTTTTATAAAGATAATTAAATATAATATAATTATAAGCTAAATAAAGTAGACTCTAAAGTAGTTAAAGATAAAGAGATATTAATTTCTAAGTATAAAATTAAATTTATATAAGTTAATAATTTAGTTATATTATATAAAATATTGAGACCCTTAATTAAATATTAATAATTACTTTATTTATTATAAATTAGGCTATATTTTAATAAAGTATCTTAATAAATTTATAATAATAACTAAAGGAGGTTTAATAATAATAAAGATTAATAAATTATAAATTAACTATTATCCCTTTTAAGATATAACTACCTCTAATAAGGAGGAAGATAATAAGAATAATAATAATAAGTTAAGAAATACCTAAACTCTTATAAAATCCTATTAAAAGGTAAAGAGATATACTTAATATTATTTATTAATAAGAGTTCTAAGGTTAATAAGCTTAACTAAATATCTTTTATTATAAGTATAAAACTCTTAATATCTAGATAAAAGACTTATAAGATAGAGGCCTTACTTAATATAGGAGTATCTATATATATATTTATTAATATAAGAGAAGTTAATTTTATATATAATTAATTAAGAATAGAATCTCTCTTATTAATTAAATTAGAACCTATTTATAATTATAATAATAAATTAGTTAAGACCCTTATTACCTATATAATTTATTTAATATTAATACTATCTAAATATTATAATATTATAATATTATATATTAATAATAAATCTTAGCCTTTATATAATAATTATTAGAATACTATAATTTAAGAGATATAATATATTTATTAATATAATATAAAGAGAGCTTTTTTTTAAACCTAATACTTATTTTACCTTATATATAGTTACTACTAAGAGGAAGAATAAGTTATATATTCTATTATAACCTCCTATAACTAGGTATATCCCCCTATATAAATAATAGGAAATACTAAAGAAAACTAAGATTTATTAGGAATTAAAATAAGATTTTTCTAATAAATTACTACCTTTTTTTAAATCTATAACTTACTTAACTAGGAATTAGAGGTTAGGGGTAATAAAAAGGGATTAAAAGAAGAGATCTACTCCTACCTTATAAGTATTATATAAGTAAATAATATAAGAACCTAATAGACTAGATATTTATTAAATTAGGATAGTTATATATTATATACTTAAAGAAAATAAGGCTAATAAACTATTCTCTTTAATAATTAATTAGATTAATAACCTTATTAAGTAAGATTAATACTTTATAATTATAATAGAAGTTAATAATATTAAGATATTATTAAAAGAAGAGGTACTAACTTGAATCCTAGCTAAATATTATAATTTTATAAATATATTTAATAAGGCTAAAGTAAATAAATTACCTTTATATTACCCTTATAATTATAAACTAGAATTTATAAATAGGATAGATAAAAATAAGCTATTATAGAGTTAGTTATAAAGATAGAGGAGTATTTATAAGACTATTTAATTAAAGGATTTATTATTCCTAATTAAGCTTTATTTACTTTATTAATATTATTTACTAAAAAGCCTAGAAGAGGATTATAATTTTATATCAACTATTAATAGTTAAATATATTAATATAATATAATTAGTACCTTATACTATTAATTAATAAGATCCTAGGTAGGATTACTAGTTATAAGTATATTATAAGATTAGATATTATAGCTAATAAACTTTATATAAACCTTATTAGAGGTATATAAGTATAAGGTATTATCCTTTAATTTAATAAACGGCCTAGTAACATATTAATAATATATAAATAATATATTATTTAGATATATTAATAGATTTTATTAAGTATATTTAAATAATATACTTATTTATAATTAAATTAAAAAGAAATATAAAGAATATATATATCTTATCTTAAAAAAGTTATAATAGGCTAGATTATAAGTTAATATCCTTAAGTATAAATTTAATATCTAAAAAAAAAAATTTCTTAAGATTATTAATATTAATAATTAAATTATATATAAATCCTTTTAAAATCTAGGCTATTATTAATTAAACTATCCTAATAAATCTTAAAGAAATTTAGTTATTTATAAGCTTTTATAACTTTTAT
>JAABUK010003627.1_pt1 | contig 25905 bp, 38 predicted proteins | sample 5559141 | NCBI WGS metagenome assembly JAABUK01 (sample SAMN10711869, study PRJNA513367) | rock metagenome | isolation source: Antarctica rocks | place: Antarctica: Victoria Land, Pudding Butte nord | collected 2016-01-03 | reverse complement strand
GCCTTGTGCGCTGTCCTTCTATCTGCATAGCTGCAGCAGCTGCAAGGTCTGCTGCAGAAGATCCTTGACTGCTGCTCTGCACAGGCTGAAGTGAGGACCGCCGGCTCCAGTTTTGACTGTCCATGACCGATTTCTGACTAACCAGAGCTGATTTCTGGCTGATGAGCGTTGATGGTCTCCTGCTCAGGCTTGAGTCCTGAGTGATGAGTATTGAGCCTCCTCTATTACTGAGCAGTGACTTCTGGGCCATGAGTGATTTTTGCCGACCAAGCAAGTCTGCTTTGGGTAGCAAAATGGCTGCCAAATGATCTGCTGGAAATGCTGGAGAGGAGACTACAAACTCATGATACAGGAATGTGACTACGTTGACTGCGAGTGCAATGATGTCCTCTGATACAAGCTGATCTGATGTGCTCTGTATGTCCTGCAGCCAGAACCAACACATTATTACAATAACAGCTTGCTGACGTGGCTACCAGCATGGCTGCATTTCAAGATGAAGCACTGCCTCAAGCTGCAGTGCATACGCTGTGCAACACAGATCTTTGAGCACGAAGTAGCTGGTATGCTAGGCTGATAGATGCAAACATGAGGCAGACTAGCAACAGGAGGACGGACCAGCTCTTTGAGTTGGCCATGACCACTCTTGGCAGCCCTCGGCAGAGCACTATACCACTCGCTGACGCTTTGCCCAAAATGAAGCTGAATCCGCTTCAAAGATGCTGCCTGGACCTTGAAAGGGCGTGACAGCTCCCTTTGCATCTGATCCAGGTGGCAGTAAATGCCTACTCGTCCTGCCCTTGGCTCAACAGAGTGTGGGGGATCCTGTCTGTCTGTCAGTGGGTACTGTCTGCTGTGCCTATCTGGGCTACTATGGCTGGGGGCAGCTTGGTTGGCAGAGTCTAGGAAAGCTGCTGCAACGTCTGTGAAGCTTCGGGAAACAGTTTTGTATTCCCTGTCGACAGCCTGTAACCAAGGAAACATTTGCAGTCGAAGATCCTGCTTTGGTGAAGTCTGAAGTAGTAGTTACAGTGCAAGGACATAGAATCAACTTGTGTGGGACGCAGATGCACACCTGTGAATCTTCAGGTGACGTCGTCTCCTGTGGACTTGGCGTGCCAACTAAGCCCAAGCGCACAACCTCCTGTACGTCTGCTTCATGGATTGGGAGCACATCGTACTGCAGAGGTGGTGGCACCACCAGCACCTCATTGTATCTATGCCCTGATGCCTATGATCCAAGCAGCCACAGGTTGAACTATCTGGCAGACAGCAATGCGAGGGCAAGGTAGGGTTGTCACAACAAACCTTGAGCTTCGTCTGCAAGCAATCCGCTGTCAAGGGCAGCGCCTTGCGAACAAGGTCTTGAGCGGCTTGTGTTGGATTTGCTCCAAGGTATTCCAGGTACTTTGCTGCGTACTCGGGCTCGATTACCTGTGTGCAAAGGATGGAGAGCATCCTGTTGTACACTGCGATGATGGCTACAAACCACAGTCTCATTCAAGCCGGGAAGCATGAGGTTTGACTGACAAACCTTGAGCAAACTTGACTCTTCCAAGTTGGTAGCCCTGTCTGTCAGCGGGAACACAAAACAAGGTGACGTCTGTGTAAACCCCAAGGTCGCTGCAGGCACCAGTCCTGCTGTTGCGGCTGACATCTACTGTGACAAGCAAGGCAGTCTGCTTAGCCTAAAGAAATGCAACAATCGGCTCACATCCTGTCAACCCATTGCGTTGCTTGCAAGCAAATTTGGTCACCGTGAACGCAACCCGTTTGAATACACGGAGACTCGTGATTCAAATCCTGAGCACAACTGAAAGGTCAGCGCTTCTTACTGAATCGGCATCGCTTGTCCACTGGAATCACATACATTGTGCATGACTGAGTCCTCTGTTCTAGTTGAGCACTTTTGGACCGCACTCCAGCTCATTCTCCTCCAAGGCTGTGATCATGACGGAGGTAAATGACGAGGCCACAAATGCGCTTATTGCCTCGTTGCTCGCCGAAGACAACCACTATACCGAGTATGACGCGTACACTATGGGAGCTGAGTCTGGGGACGATGACTGGGGAGGCTCCAAGAAGAAAGCAAAAAAAGGTATGCCTGCACAGAAACATTAGGTCACAGCTAACCACTCTTTTCCTGAAAACACGCATGGTTGCACGACCAGTAATCCAACACCATTTTCAATATGAAATCGCATTCAACTGTATTCTGCTGCCTTGTAATCATCCACTTGTTGTGCCAGGCACGGCAGGGCGTAAAAGCAAGGGCTCCAAGACTGCAGCAGAAGCGGCAGCAGCAGGCCCTGATGATGAACAGGACTTCAAACCAGACAGCAAAGCTTCAGAAGAACCAAATGGTACCTCCACTGAGCAGGAACTCAGTGCTACAGGCAGAAGGAAGCGCAAGGACACAGGCACCAACAGAACCCAGAGCAGAGGCTGGTCAGAAGATGAAGAACGGCTGTTTGTAGAGGCCCTAGACTTACACGGCAGAGACTGGAAGGCAGCAGCAGCTCATGTGGGGACCAGAGATGCAAGAGCATTCACGAGTCATGCACAGAAGTTCTTCATCAAGCTGGCTATAGCTGGAAAGCCTGTGCCACTCAAGGTGGCAGAAACAGGGCAGGGCTATACCCTTTCAGGGAAGCCCTTGGACCCTACTTCCTCTGCTGCAAGAGCATATGGTCTGAAGCCAGAGATTCTGGAAAGTGAGACAGCATCTGCAACTGTGCATCATGATTCATTGCGTTCCGCTTGACATGACCAGCATGGGCTAGATGTGAAGTGAGACTGTGAGATCTGCTGACCTCACAGCAATCATGCTTATGCATAGGGCAAAAGCTTGCATCAGGGCTACAGCTCACACAGCGCACACACTCCCAATTGCACGCACACTTTTCTCAATTGCGTGCAAGTGTCACTGACAGCTGCTGGAACAGCTAGCATCAGTGCAAATCACAACAATGTTGAAGTCAGTGATGCTGTTCATGATAACAGGCCAATTCAGGCAAAAAGCCAGGGAAGCAGATTGCCACATCACATCATCTTGTTGGCTTGTGCAGGACTGCAGGCAAGCGACAGCGCTGCTCTTGCTGGCTTCCAGTCCCTGCCAGCATCCTCCAGTGACAAGCCAGAAAAAGAGAACTGCAGCACAGCAGGTGAGGGTGACAACCAGCAGGCTGCACCTCAACTCCCCAGCAACAAGCGGCAGAAGCGAACTCCAAAAGAGACCAAACCGCCCAGACCGCCCAAGGCACAGAGTGAGGCAGCAGCAGGCGCACAGAGTTCCCCTGATATTGCACCGCCCCCCGAGCCCACTGAATATGCCAAGAATCGGCCTCGCAGGTGAGAGGTTGACCCCAATGGCAACATCAGCCATATGCATCCTTTACTAATATGTGCAGCGTAAGGTGGTCGTGTGCTTGCTGGGTGCTTGTCACTAGTTGACCCCACAACTAAGGTAGTTGTGTGCTTGCTTGGTGCTTGTGACTAGTTGACCCCACAAGAGCACTGCAATCCGTTTTGCAATCGAAAAGCAACTCATCAGTCAGTCTGTCAGACCTTGAGCAGCAGTCGATCAATAAGGGTCTGCACAGCAATGGGTCCACCAGAGAATAAATCTTTCAGGCAAATGAGCATGCTAGCCAGCAATCAATCTATCAATCAATCAATCAACCAAGCAATCCATCCATTCATAATTTGCTGTGCAAATTGACGCAATCAAATGGCCTTGAGAGTTTTGTCCCACCAGAACTCTCATCTGCATGATTTTATTGCACGTCACACCCACCTGTGCTTTCAGGCCAACAAATCTAGTGACTTGTATCTGGCTCTGCACCCACGCTGTCATAACACAAATCAAACCAGCATTTCCCATGCAGGGAGACAGGCAGGGCTGGCATGTCTCTGGGGCACACCACTGAGTCGCTAGAGCTTGTGAAGTGCTGTGACTTTGTAGGGCCCCCAGGCTCAGGCGCACCCCTGGCCCAGCCCTTCCAAGTGGAGGTGGAAGCACAGGTAAGCAGGAGACACAGCGCTCAGGGCCCTCAACCTGCCAACACCCCTCTTTTGTGTTGTGCTGCCCACAAGGTGTAGCCTGAAGGTTGTGCACTCGTCACCACAGCACACAGTATCATCGGCTTTTATGTGTGCTTGCTGCTCAAGCCACTTCTTGCCTGCACATGGAGACTGCTGCAAAACCCTTACAGAATCCAGCACTCCACAATCCCCTAAGAGAACGCGCATCATGCCTCAGGGGGTACCTAAACCCTAAATATAGCCTACTGTCATGCACCAAAACAAGTAGCAACACTTACGTGACATTGGGGGAAGACATGTGTTCATTAGATCATGAACAACTGTTTCGCAAGTGACTCAATGCTGCAGGTGCATCTTGTGATGGACTTCCACGCTCATCTGAGCAGCTGTGAGATCATCGGGCTGCTAGGGGGCCAGTGGGACAGTGAGAAGAAGATGATAAGCATCAGGCAGGCCTTCCCCTGCCGGCGAGCGCTGGGCAGCCACTCAGGCACCTCGGTTGAGCTGGATCCTGAGGCTGAGGTGGAGACTCGAGCCCTCATGGATGCTCAGGGCTTGACACCTGTCGGCTGGTGACTCCCAACCCCTGCTGAACACATGCTGTGTGCATGCTCACCTCGACTGCATGATGCTTCTTTGTGATGCAGGCTGCAAGTCATGCCTTGCTGCTATCGTGCAGCAAAGCATTGCTTGCATGGTTTGAGGCTGCATTTTGCGTTCAAGTGTAGAACTAGGGTTTCAAAATTGTATAGACAGGCTGTGTGAGAGCAGCAATGGCTTGCCCTACAAACTTGAACATCAGGCAGCAGGTCACAGCTGAGTAAATGATTGACCAATTCTGCCAGCATAAATGACAGCGAGCTGCACATTCAGGATCAGGATTTGGGGCAGCATCCCAAACAATCTGTGATCTTGTCATATACATTGGCACTTGCTGAAAAATTCCACTTGCACCATGCTTAGATGCAGACAAGACGTATGCTGCATATCTTGGTAGACATTGCATTCTGTGACACCAACCTGTTGTCACCTCCAAGTGCACACACTGAGCCACCTGTGTCTGTTTGATCAAACAGGTATCACAGCCACCCCATCTTTGCCCCCAAACCATCGCAGAAGGACAACGAGAACCAGCGCAACTACCAGGCCCTGTTCCGGTGTGACAAGACCAGGCTGGAGCCCTTTGTTGGAGCCATCGTTGGGCCCTATGACTTGCAGCTGCCTACTCAGGTCTGTACAAGCTTGCTAGTATATTCATGATTATTGTAGCAACGTTGGATGTGTGATTCCTGGGTTGCACGGCCTGGCTTGGCATTTACAGACAGCTCACCTGGACCTGTACACACTATTTGCCTTGGTACATGCACAAACATCCTGTAACACCCAGAAAATGTCCATTACACCAGGTTGGCTTTCCACCTCACATATGACTTGCATCTGTCTGTCTGTCTGTCTGTCTGTCTGTCTGTCTGTCTGTCTGTCTGAACACATGATGTGTGCTTGGACAGCTGTCCATGGCCGGCGCCCTGTCTCCACAGCTGCCACACTCAACTTCCAGCTGTGAGAGTATGTGTCTGCAGACTGCAACAGATGCCTGGCTTGGACAATTAAGGACAACAGCTGCATGACTGCTACAGGCATCAGCCTTCACATGGTTTGTGGTGCAAACAAGATCTGGGGATCTCACGCCCTTCAGTGTCAGGCACGCCGTGAAGCCCATGCTTGCCATGCCTGATGAGCAGACGCAGCAGCAGCTTCTGGACTTGACAGAGGCTGTGAAGGATGACTACGGGCGCGTGGACCTGCCAAGCATGTGGCGACCCTATTCACGGTACCTACTCACCACAGCTCAGCCACAACATCAGCTGCAGCAATGTGCATCGACAGCCAACACGTCCCTCTGCTCACTCTGCCGACACTGCGTTGTTTACAGATGGTGCCAGAACTCCACTTGCAACATGCAAGCATGATTGGTAATGTCTGTGATTGCATGTGGTGGCGTGTTGGAAACATGGCAGCGCTTATTGTGATGATGTTGCAGGCTGGTAGATGCCCAGCCAATGGGAGGCCCATGCAGCCGCCTTGACAAGATGAAAGCAGCCTTACTTCTTCATCTACCATCTAGCCCAGACAGCACTGCTGCTGTGACTGACCTACTTTTGAGGCTTGTCAGACATATGCAGACCATCTGGGGCCTTGCTTTGGGTGTCAAGGACAGTGCATCTACTGATACTTCTGCTCAAGCTGATGTGCAAAGTGAAGTACTGGTCCAGCACGCTGATGCTGCCAATACTGTCATTGTAGAAGCTGCTGCGCTGCCAGAAAGCATAAAGGACACAGTCAATTTTGATACAGAAGCTGCAGCAGCAGTCATTGTGGCGGCTGGTCAGATGTAGCTGAACGTCCGCCTTTGTGTACATGGTGCAGTACTGCAATGCAGATATGTACTTCCGTGCATGCTGGATGGCAACCGCCGAACTAATGATGATATGGCTGTTATGAATACAAGTATCATCCTGATCATGCTTTCTGCAACAGGAGAGACACTTGCAGTACACAAGTCAAGAAAAGATTCCATAACAACGTCTGAGAATACGCAGCTCAATTGTTTGGGAGCACTAAGTTGTCATCAAATGTACTTCCGCCAGTGATAGCCTGTCTTCCATGTGTACACCCCTATCACTTGTTGGACGCATATGAAAGCAGTGAATAGACCAAAATATGCTATAATCCTCTGTGTTGAAGCAGATTTGGCCTTGGGGGCTATGTACACCACAACGGCAAAAGCTAAGCCAACAGATGTGTACAAGCTACCCATGACAAATCCTTCTGTACCCAGTTGGCCCTGACCAGGCATAAAGTACCGCGGAGCTTTTGAGTTAGGGTCAATTGTCACCATGGGCATACCTCTGATTATGTTGTGCATACCACCTGAGACAGAAAACCAATACACAAACAGTGTGGCCAGAGCATAGAAGACCATGTTTTTCATGAAATCAGCATAGAAAACCTTGTATGCAATGTACAATATGCTACTCAGGAATGAAAGTGCAACAAATGGAAACCACCAGGCCTGGAATATCGTAGGCTTGTCCACCTTTCCGATGTCTATTCCTGTTTTCTCTCTGACGAAGGACACCATGTCATTGACTTCAATTGGTGATTTTGCAAACGTCTCTGGCTTCAGCATATCCTGATCCTTTAGCTTGATGTTTTCGCCTGGACTGACGTTGAGTGTCGCAGGCAATCGAAAAATGAACAGAGACTGCGCATTGAGCCTCCGGAATACGTCTTGAGTGCTCTTTTCAAAGTTTATCTCTGTGAAGAACAGCTTGCCCTCGGACTCTGATCCCTTGAAGCGATCTCGATGGGCCTTTGCCATAAAACCGTAGTCCTCCCGGAGTTCCCGCAGATGCAGCTGAGGCTTATCTTGTAGATGTCTTGCATTGAGAAACACCACAAGCTGATATGAACGCCGTCTGCCGGACGTAAACTTGTCAAACTGTGCTGAACTCAGCTCGATGACGCCGTCTGTGCTGCTTTGTTGCAGCTTGCTGAGCTCGAATGCCTGCAGCGATCAATGCATGTGGTAATCATCATTGAAGAGGCGCATCGACCGTTTACCAGATGCGTTGCCTCAGAACAGCATACCCTTTCATCTATAGACTTGTCGCTGACAGGCATTTTGGCATGGCACGGACCCACAAGGCTGCAAGCTAGAAGAATCCTAACAGCAAAGCCGCACAGCCTTATTACTTTGAACATGACGACAGTCTATCGGTGCGCAGGCAACCTGCAAACCTGTGTGCCCCCTGCACGACAAATGGTCAATCATGCATGAACAGATGTGTAAAAGTGGCACACTGCACCATTCAGAGATGTTTAATGTAGAAGAGCCGATAACATAAATCAGTGTTTTGATGGCAACCTAGCTTCACAGAACAGCATCTGTGAGGTCACAGTGGCCAACACACACAACACCGATGCGCACAGCGATCAAGCTAATATGGCAATGATTGACCATGTTCTCAGAACAGAATCCTTGCCCGCAAATGTAGACAGTAATGGTGCAAAAACAAAAGCCGCATAAAATTAAAAGACTCAAAGGGACATACAGTCACAGTCCACATGACACAAAACACCCTTGCAGTCAAGCTCAAGACAATACAACATCGCAGTACAAGCATTGCAAACGCAAGTTCTAGTTAGGATACAATCTCAGCACGGCAGAGACTTCGCGCAAAGTAGGGCAATTCTTGCAACGACTCACACCATATCTGACATGTCCAAGCACGGCATCTTTCACCAAAGATGCCATGACTCAAGTATTATGCATGTGCGGCATGTCCAAGTGCTTTTCTGACCATACTTCAGCACCCCAACTGGTACATTGACAATGCTTCTGTTCTATGCTTCAAGCACACCGGTAGCATTCAAGACGGTGTGTCTGCAGCTTGTTCCCACAGTCGCAGGTTAGCCATGACTCCCTCCAGCATGGGCTGTGCCTCCTCAAACAGCTCTGCCATTGCTTTGAACAGCGGAAGCCCCACAATATTGAAGAAACCCAGCTGCAGCCACAGACCAGGCCTTTCCTCCACAACATCATATGAGAGAAAACGAGAGCGCAGTTTGACACTGGATTCCAGCCCAAACAGGCTGATCAGAGGGGCTAGAATGGGCCAAAATGACAAGATGATAGCAGGCAAGTAGGACAGGCTTGCTCAGGCTGCCGTTCTGTTGCGAGCTGTGGCTCGTATCATAGCAGCACAATCGCCATGTTCCTGAGAGAGGAATGCACTTGCATGCACACATGATGAATACTCAGCTGTCTTCAAACTGAATGTAGGCCAACTGTGCCAGCGTTGAGTAAAGAGGTGCACATGCTATACATGGAGGGAGTAGACAGTGTCAGCCCAGTGTTCTGGTGACAGTTGCAACACAAGTGCATGTACACAAACCTGAGACCGCGTCATGCCTCCGGTCTGATTTCTGTCCATCAAAGGGCTGACAGGCAGACCAACAGCCCTCTCCTTGTCGCCCTACAATGCAAACATGACAATGTAACAATACTGTCCAATCTCAAAGTGATGACAACAACCTTCAATACGCTGCAATGTCTGTCATGCTGTTGCACAGATGTTGCTCAATCAATACAGTCAGACTTCTCATCACAAGAGAAGAGGAGCTTTTCCAGTGAAGCAGTTGCTGAGCTTTTTGTATGGTCATATCTGCCATGCATGCACATCCCTCAAAGAGACAAACATAAGGCAAAACGCTACACCAGGAATAGCAAGACAGCACTTGGCGTGCCCACCTGTCAAAAGAACTCCTCCTCTAGTTGGAAAGCCCAGCGCTTGTGGGTTTTTGCTGGTGCTGCCAGATGGCCGATGTCGGCGCACTTCAGCACCATCTGCATGCCATTGCAGCTGGGTAACAACACCACGAAATTTGATTGATTTGATTTACTTGTGATTGGCCTATTGTCATGGCATACCCCGATGGTTGCCGGCCTAAATTTTTCATTCCTGCTGAGGCTAAGGCCCTACCCTGTGAGGAGGCATCGGCTCTTGTAAGAGCACCACAAAATACACCTGCTGCTGAGCTGGAACATGCATCAGTCACAATCCATTGCCAGGATGGAAGAGCTCAGCAGTGCCATAGCAGTGCCAATTGCAAGGCATGTTGGACACATTTATGGGGCGATCTGGCATTGCATTTTTGTGGCAAAGCAGGCTTTCTCTTTTTGCTGGAAAACCTGACATGACAGCAGCCAGCAGGAAGCTTTGGTCATGGAAGCTGCATGTCACATCTCAAAGTAGCACAAGTGATGCATCAATCAAATGCATCATATCTGCACACCTGAAACACCAGGGTTTTGTCTTGAGGCTTGACCTCACTCCAGTTCATGGAAGCGCTTGTGCTTGGCTTGGGCGCGTCACTGCTGGGTGCAGTCTTGAAGGCAGCCTGTCAAGCCAGGAGCTTTCACTGATTGCAACACAATGTACGACATAAGCTGGGAAAAGTTGTTTGGTTTGCAGTGGCAGCAGAAACTGTGTGGCCATCTAGTGACGCATAATGACATGTTTATGATCCTACTTGTCGATGCTAGCTGACCTTTGTAGTCTAGGCGTGTGGACCTTGCACAGACCTTACAAAGTGTCGGTCTGTGCTGCCATGCAAATGTTACATGATGTTGCCGCCTGAAGTGATACTAGATGAACATGTGACATACCTGAAATCTGGAGATGATGTCAAAGTGCTTCTTCATGTCAGTACCTAGCACTTGATTGATGCACACGTCTCTGTAGCGCCGCATGGACCCCTGGTTGCTGGGGTTTGCCATGAACTCAACCTGCAATGTATGATAGGTGTGAGAACCTTAGCCGACAAAACCAGAGGACAAAGCATCAATAGGAACAGGATATCAGAGCATAGCACTGACAGCAAGACTGGCCAGACAACAAGGCCAGACACCTGCCAATGCATGCACTAGCTGTACCCTCCATTTTGTAGCTTGGCTGTAGGTGCAAATCAACAGATTCTGAACAAGCACAGGTATCCAAGGATACTCAAAGTCTATCATGTTGATCATGTAGCCTGCACTGGTAGTGCATCTAGGAATTATTTTGAAGATTTGCTTTCAGCAGACAGTAACTGACAACCTGTCTTGGATGCAATCTTGACTGCATGTCTTTGTCCAAGATCAGCGTCTCACCGGTATGAACAAGTTGCGTGGGTCTTGTAGCAATCTGATGGAAGCAGCCAAGTGGAAGTTCTCAAGCAGTGACTGGTCGTTGTACGTGATGGCCAGCTCATGCCGGCTTTTGATCAGGAAGTCATTGTTCACACCTGTGTGACCTGTATGAACAGACCCATGACTGACAAAAAGCACATCATCAAAGTGCAGCACAGCACATGTACCCCAGCCTTGATGCAATGCAGAGCAAGCTGGTGCTCAGCAGAGGGTGCCTGACAACTGCTACATGCACTGCATGCAGTGTCTGAGGGCATGGCTACATGGCTGTGCAATCTGTCAGTCACCAAGCCACGCTGTCAGTATGCAAGCTGTCAGTTCGCGATGTAGGCAGGCTACACGGTGCAAAGGAGTAGGCACCGTAATCGTGTATGACTGCCGACCAGTAGGAGGAGAAATGCTCCAGAGCATCCATAGCCTGGCTCTTCAGAACGCCTCCATGACACAGCAGCATGTGGGTCATCTGAACTACAGACGCCACGTGAATGCTGCAGCAAACGAGCAGCTGACAAAGCAGGCCTGGAGCAGAGAAAGCCAGAACAACATCTATGCAACACTACCATGTCAAGGCATGCGACATGACAATCTTTTCAGCTCATGGTCTAGGTCCGCATGCAGGAACAGTGGCACACATAGTGCATGAGGGTAGCGCACGATGCTTTACACCATACGCAGCACAGTGTGACTGTACATGCATGCTGTACCTGAAGCACAGGCAAGAAGAGTCTGCAAAGGCATTGCTGAACACTGACTTCGGATTCCCCATCAAGCTAAGCATTTACAGCAAAACACCATAAGGTTGCAATCAACGCATGGTTTGGAGAGTCCACCAGGCTCTGACCTGTTGTGATAGGGGTTGTCACGCTGATAGCCTGCTTCTAGTGCTTGCAGTATCCGGCAGAGCTTCACCTCGTCAAGTTTGTACAGTTGCACGAAGCCTGCACGCTTGACCAGGTGGAAGGTGAGCATGGCTAGTGTGTTGCCAGGCGTAGCCTCTGTGAAACCAAATATGTCGAAACACCAGCTCAGCTCAGCTTCCTGCAGCTTGCAGAGACAGACATCAGGACAGACATTTGTGCCAGGTCCATGTCGGCTTGCACACACTGCGTTTGTCACTATCAAGCTTCTCAGCAAGCCAGAGATCACCTGAGACACTGATGTGTCACTGCAGTGCTGATGTGCTACTGCTTACTAGCAGCCAAGGCACTAACATGCAAGCCATTGCTGAACTGGCTTTGTGAGTCGACATGCAGGCATTGACTGCAGCATAGTGTTGGAGCACTAGTATGATACCATGCAGCTATGTAGATATATATCAGGCATACACAGCACAAGCAGCATCATGATCATCATGCCAGTGACCTGCAGCCGCACACATCAGCATCTGGTGCATAGGTTCAGGGCCTGCCTGTAGGAATCGTTCCACCATGGGGGTCACTGAGAGTGCAATCATTGCAGTCAGATCTTCAGAAGACTGATGCCTGGGCGACACCATTGAAGAACCAGCAACTCCAGAGGGTGCACCAGATGCAGATGTGTCAGCAGAGGGGGTGGGGTCCTGAGCTCGAGCAGGATCCCCCTTGCCATCTCTTTGTGATTGGATCCATGTGCCAGAGTGAGTGCCCTACATGCAAAGCGTTGCCCTTCTAGCCAGCATCCACTGACTCACTGTGTTACAGCTCTTACATTGAGAGCTCGAGTGTATGTGGCCTGTCAGATTAGACATGGGATGGGACACCACAAGCATGTAGCTGCACATGCCGTTGAATGCAATTGCCCTGGACCTTTCAAAAACTGATGATGAGGTCTGATGCATGTTGGCTAAAATCCTGGCAGCACACAGTGTTTCACAAATCGCATTGTGCTTTCTGCGGTGCTGGCGCAATATAGGACAGCATGGGGCAGGCATTTTGACCATTTTTTAGTAGACGGCACTGGTGGTGCAAGGTGCCTGCTGTGGAGTGATGCTGAATGCACATCCTGCAAGATGGGGTAATTCTGGAAATAAGCGCAGCCAGCTGCATGACAGTCACTGCAGTCTGTGATGATTTGATTGGGGCTTGCAGCAGCAAAGTAGTAGTGACAGACGTTACCTTGAGCAGTTGCAGCATGGACTGGCCAACTTCTGAGTCCATTTCGTTGTCCTTCAGCAGCTGTTGCTCCAGGCCCACAGGCTGTCGCAGACTAGCTGTGTCAGACTTGCTCAGCACATTGTACAGCTCCACTGCTGTATGCACAGAGGGGGGTACACCCTGCAGAAGCCTCACCCATGTGAGCTGCAATGACTGGATGAAATGCAGGAGGGCTTCAATGTGACTCTGAGCTTGTCAGCCTGAACTGCTTTGACTCGAGCAGCGTGTTGCGTGGTGTATGTGTCCTGGAGTGACGCTGGATGATGTGCTGCAGAGCGCTCAGTGCTGTGGGCACACAACTCGGACACACTGCGGTGTCAGAACTGCTCAGCGTGTGACATTGCTTGGTGGCAGCTTGTGAGCCAGCACTGCACCTGAATTGCAAACCACAGACAGGGTGGAGGGTATGTGGTCGGCCATGTCTGCGTCACAATCTAATCACAAAGCTGGACAGCACCAATACAATGTGAATGCATACAAGCAGCACCTTGATGATGCTCTGCAGGTAGCCCAAAGTTTTATCAATGGGGGTGTCAGAGTCAAAGCTGGAGCTGGCAAACTTGTCCTGCAGGACAGCATCCAGGCGCTGTGCGAGGCCCTCAGCCTCCTGCTCCAGCCTGCGCTGCTCCTGCTCAAGCTCCTGGTTGTGCCTGCGCTAAAGTTATTTGTTTCTGACGCTTTGCACTTTTTGTCAGTCTCTCAGTTTTTGTTTTGTCTTGACAGACCGTTAATCACAAGTTCAAAACAATAGCTGTGCTGATCATGCTAACAGCCCACCTTTTGTAGTCATGTAGTTTTATTGACCTGACATTCGTGACTGTAGCATGGCTGCATAGCAGAGTCAGATGACAGACCCACTGTGCTGCTGCAGGTGCATTACCATGCGCGGCAGATCAACACATAACAGGTACATGCAATCCTGCAGGCTACACCTAAAAGGTCATAGCGTGCATGAATTATCAGCTGCACGGGTTGCAAACAGCTAGACATGCATGGCAGCTGCCCTCAGACATACCTAACACAACTTGGCAGTGCACAACTACATAGTGCCAACTTGCAGATAAACTATGCAGCGTTGGTGGGTGCAACAGCACATTCACAGAGGTTTGGACTATTACTACCTGTGTTTGCAGGCTTAAAATTAGTGTGCATGTGTGAGACCCAGAACACTCAGCAAGATCACTCAAGTCAGTTGCACAATCACTACCAAGCAAAAGTGCATATGTGTGCTGCATAGCAACAGCCTAGCAGAGATGCCGCATGGTCACACCTCTGCAGGGCTTCCCCTTGGGTTGTCAGCTGCTCATTGATCTTCACATCCCTGGTGACATCATGCCTTTTCACCAGCAGTGCCAAAGTCTCGCTTACAGGGTCCTGCATACATGTGGCGTACTAGTGTGAAGCAAATGCTGCCGCATGCTGGCGGCACATGGTCAGGTTTGCCGCACTGCAAGACCCACTGCGCAGCCCAAAAAGGCACCAAAGAGAAAGAAGCAACCACAAAGGCACATGTACAAGTGACTAATTATATGACAGCTCAGCTGACAGATGCTTTTGTCCCATACATGCATGGCCAATGATGGCATTTGCTACGGCAGTGGTGAACCCAACCCAGCCGTCAAAGTGCACATTGCAATAGGAAAGGCACACCATCATTGGCCACATCTCAATTTTGGCCCACTTGGGTGTGCCGTCGGAACTACTAAGGTAAGGTTGTAAATGGCAGTGGTGCTCCAGCTGTAAGTTGAAGATGGCATTCAAGCCTTCTTCAAGACCAGCACAGGCCTCTTCTTCGCCGCCTGCAAGCATTGGGTTCCCACTGACCAGCTCACCAGGAAGCAAACGCAAGCAGCATGCTAGCCCACATGGCAGGCAACAATATGGGAACGTGTGTATCAGCTTGCATGCAGCATGACTTACCGTTACTTTGACATGCCCTGTTGCTTTGACATGCACTGTGGGGGACAGATTGGCGACAGCACAGCATACAAGTTTGGGCTGCACCTGGGTAGAGCTGGTAGGGTCCAAGGTGGAACAGATGCTTCAGGGTGATTCCCTCATCACGGGGTTCCTTTGTGTAGGCCATGTCACCTGAGCAATCGCTGCATTGTTGCTGCAAAGTTGGCATGACTGGCTCGATATTGCATGTTGTTGGCGTGCTTGTGTTGGGTGGAAGAGGCGGTAAGGCGTAGGTACTTATGTGCTGCTACAACATATGTAATCTGCGTGAACAAAGTGTGAATGCCGCCACAACTGTCCTTCATGCACACTTGATGGGCGTCGCTGTCCTTGCCATGAGTGTGCACCAATGATCTAGATGCAATCAGCATGTTTGGCAGCACTGCAAGCATACAGGCAAGTTGACTGCATGTACAAAATACCTGAACCATGGTCATAAGCTTCCAGTGCTGCCTTGCTAGCATGCAGCAGTGTGCCCTGCTGGTCAAACAGGAAACTATGTTTTGCACTGCGGTTATGCATGGCTGCGCCACGCATCTCTGCAGTGCTTGCTTCTGTTTCAACAATGTGAAGAATGGCAGTTTCCACATGGCCTGCTGACTCAACCCTGATTGCCTGCAGCAAAAACAGCCTGCAGGTAGTACATGTGGTCTGAAAATTTTGCTGCCATGTTGTGCCAGAGCTGTGCCGCATGTGCAGCGTCAGCATGGCAGTGAGTTTACAGTAAGATAGCATGCTGTGTGGTGTCAGGGCACGTGAAGTATCTCTTGCAGACAGAAGCAGTCTGCTGTAGCGGAGCCATATGTCAGACAGCTTTGCAACCATGCAAATCGACAAGACCAGCCGTGACAATATACAACTGTACAAACATACATGAGTCCTGTACACAGGCAGGCACATTGCTCACCTTGCTGTGTATCCTAGCCAAGTGCATTGGCATGTCAGGACTCACACCTTCAAATACTGGACCAAAAAGCTCATGCACGTCCATCCTTGTCTGCACAGATTTGCCCTGGAACAGGACATGGTCAACAATCATCAAACCAGCTCGTTACCAGTGAGCAAGTCAGTGACTGTTCAACTAACCAACAGATTGCTTCTCAGCCGAAATCGCCTCCTTGACCGGATTTCTTCTGTCATGTTGTCTATAGCATCTGCGAATGCTATTGCACTCCTCGGCTGTTCCAGGCATACCTTGTTCTGAAAAATAGTTCGGCATGTATGTTGTAGGCCACCGCGCCTGCATGGGGACAGCCCCTGTCATGTTGGACAGGCATGTACAAGCCTGTCTTGTGTGCACTGACAGGTGCTTGTATCAGGTAGCAAAGTTCCAAATCATTGAGGCTACAGCTGCAACAGCTGCTCTGTTTGGTATCAACAGCACAGTCAGCGATGTTTGTCCTGGAGCAGTTCAGTTGATAAGAGGGTGCACAAAGCGAGATTGAACACAGCGAGGTTACCTGTGGGGGTTGTCAAACACGCCTGAGACTGTCACCGCAACGGGATTATGCAGTTCATTCAAAACTTGCAAGTTCTGTATTGTCCGAATATGGTAAGAGGGCCGAGGTAGGCGGTATACCGGTGACTGAGGTGAATCTACGGGACCAGTCGCGCTTGCTGCAGACCCTAGCAACAAATCGTTCATGCCGTCAGTGCACCTAGCAGCCTGAATTGACAGTCGCTAGCTTGCTTGAACGACATCTACGATACAGCCACAACACCGTTCTGTTGGTGAGCAATACCGGCCTTCTGTCTATGTGATCGAAGGTCATGCGTTGAGGAACAGCAAAGGCATGACTAATTTGTCGAGCGTTGTGGAAGCCTTTTCGTCGTTTCGTTGATTGATCTTCTTCCATCATGATTAGAGGCCTGGTCTTCTGTTTGTTGTGGTCAACTGACCCAGCTCGCTGCCTCGACACTTGCATTTCCAACCACCTTGACTTTATTTGATGGGCTTTCCAGGCTGCGTCTTCTCCCTTTAGCAAATCTGTGTCACGCTTGTTGTAGCATGCAGGCCAAAGCCTGTCACTGCGACTTGCAGCCTGTTGTCTGTTCCCAACATCATGCATTCCTTCCCATATCACGTCTGCGTTTGCAGCAATCAGTCCGGCACCCCAACAGAGCGGTAGACAATCACAGAAAGAGAGCGTGTACAAGCACACAGTGCAGATCTGCACAGCCAGGACTTGACGCTGGTGCATCCTCGAGTGGGCCACGGCAACAGGCGAACACCCGAGGGCCTATAGCGGCAGATGGTCGAGATGTGTACTGGCCCCAATCTTTCAAGGAGATTACAGAGGATGCTGTCAAGGCTGTTCTTGCTGCAATCGAAAAGGGGCACAGAAGAATGGAGGTTGAGTTTCCTCCACTGCCAACGTCAGACAGTAAGCAACAGCTGCCCTGATGCTGCTTGCCTTGCGAGACGGTCTTGGACGCTGACGTTAACCCAAACTCTTCAGGCACCATGCGCACGTCAGATGACTACATAGACTCTAATGTTCGGCTGGCACTGTCTGCAGCTGGCATGGTGAGCAAGCATACTTCATTGCAACTGCATTGATTGCCTCTTACTGGCGCACCCTGCATTGTGCATTGATAGCCCAAGTACTGGCTTGTGCCCCTGCCAACTCACTAGTTTACTTGCCAACTTCAGATCAACTCAAGAAATGGCAAAAGGGTGCATCTTTTGGTGCCAGATAGAGCAGAGTATGTCAGATCATACAAAATGTAAGCCTTGCGAAAATTTCTAAATTGCACTGCGATGATCCAACATGTCTTGCTACAGCCAGTCAGTACATGTCATGTCAGGTTGAATGCTGCCCAATTTTTGGCATATCTGTGTGTAAGAATCATCCAGGCTGTACTGGCTTACCAATAGCAATGCACAGCTTGTTGCACGAGATGTACAGACAGCTTCCGAGCAGCAAGTGACATATCCAGATGCCAAAACTAGACATCAGACATGATTGAGTATGTAATTACGTAAAGCCAGCCCATCATACCTGCATGGGTGTTGCAGGTTCAAGCCAAGTCTAGACTTGTCAGACGGTCAGCTCACCATGGGGTATTTGAATGAGGGAAGGAAGGGTTTCATGGGTGGCCTGAGCAAAATCTTCGGCAACAATGATAACGCTGTTGCCAGTCCTGGAGAAGCTGCTGCAAAGGCAGACATGTATATATGTGTCAATGCCTCCACAGTCGAGCTACCTGACATTGAAAGATATGTGGCCGAGTATGTGGGTGACAAGCCCATTGTGCTATGGAACCTTGAGCTAGACACCTTGAGAGCAGACCTAGGTGCGGCATGTACAAGTCTCACCAGCTCACCTATTGCTGGCATCTGTTGCCCCCTCTTCTATGTTTGCTCCTCCATGCATGCCTGTCACCAAACTCTCAATGCTGCTTACTAGCGTGCCAACCTTGAAAGCCTGCGAAATGCATTTAGTGGCTCTTCGGTTGCTGTGATGCACGTGGGTCAGCAGACACAGCACCAGGGAGCTTCAGCAATGCATGCAGCTGTACAGTTTGCAAGCTCAACAGTTGCTACACAGTTTGTTTCACCTACAGTGGCTGTAAAGTGTGAGCTGTTGCTGTAGGTCTCCTTGGGTTCCCAAAGAAGGACCTGCAGTACCGCTTCTTGTCCACGTTCTTGCCAGCTTTCTACATCAGGCAACGAGAGTACTCCAAGGTGTGCGCCCAAGCCTGCCTGCCTGATATACTCCCTCCAATGTACTGAACGCTTGTATGTTCCTGAGTGGTCCTTTTGAGCTGACTTGATGCTGGCTGCTGCTGCTGCTGCTGTGGCGTCTCCTGCTGCTCCTGCTAAGAGAAAAGTCAATCATTTCCTGCGTGGTCCACTGCAGAGTGTGGCGGTTGCACCATATATCATGAACTATGCTGGGGCTCTTTTCCGTGAGTTCCCTGCTCCCTGGCAAGTCATGTTGCGGCAAGACAATGGGCGATACGTGTGCGTGGCAGAAGACAAGCAGCGGTACCCTTTGGGTGTTGTCAAGCAGACTCTCATGCAAGCCATGGGCCTTGACACAGACAAGAAGGGCTCTGCTCTGGCTTTCTTCAGGACAGGCTACAAGGTCTGCTTTCACCCCGCAACAATGCACAAATTTGTTGTTCACTGAGCCCTTCTGTTTGACATTGTAATGGCTCAACCAGGGCACCTGCTACGTACTTGTGAGCCGTTTGCGTCGTTGCAGTCAGCAGTGCGTTTGCACACAGCTGGTAAATGAGAATCAGATGCATAGGAATGCATTGCAACCCCAGGAAATGCAATGGCTATTATGGCAAGTCCTTGACCATGATGAGCCCACCCATAGATGACAGCTTGATTTGCTGGAGTCACATTGTCACCCATATTCAAGCTAACCGGGAAGAATTACATACCAAGAAGATTTTGCCATGAGGGTGTTGTGTTTGCAGACAACAACATGGTGGGAAGATGGAGCGCAGCTAGAGAAGTCTGACCAGTGGAGATCTTGAGGGCATGCACAATAAATAGCACTGATGGTGCCCTTTTTCTTTCTTCTCGTGGTGCATTGTCAGGCAGCATGCGGCTCTATCAACCCCCGTCTGCTGTCTGGCCATTGAATGGCCTGTCTTGACCAGGGTTTCCTGGGAGTCAAGCAAGTTCAGGGGCTTGGCAGCAAGCATTCAGATTTAAATGGTGAAGCAAAGTGTTGTCTGCGCACATAGTGTTTGTCAGCTCTGTTGCCAAGAGTATCAGCAGACAAGTAGTTGCATCGATGGCAGCCACTCTGTCCTGAACGGCGGTTGTGATATGTGATCTAGGACATTATGGACACATGCAGCCATCTCCGGTTGCATCGGCCACGCAGATGCAAACACTCTGTGAATTGCCACACAAGTCCCCAAGTACCCCTTGTGCAGACAAAGGAAACAGTATAAGGGAAGTTCAGGTGGGTCAGAAGTGCATTGAATCACATCAAAATTTTGCTGTGCTGTGATTACCGTAGTATGTCATTGCAGATGCATTCCTGTTTATGAAAAACTTACAGCCTATTGAGGGCGATGTAGGCACTTCTTGCTGACTTTTATGGTCATGATCACCTGCCTGGTGCATGCTTGTGTCCGCATGACGCATTTGTTGACCGTCAGTGAGAAGCAGCTGCATGGCACAGCCATGCGACTTGGTGATGCAGAGTGTACATTTGCTGATCATGATCATGACCACAAAGGTTTAGAATTTGGTTGCGACCAACATGCAGTTGACCGACAATCAAGCTCACCTGGGCAGCATCTCTTGCGGACCTTGGGCACGGGGGCATCAACACTTGATTGTCAAATCAAACTCGGTGTCACGGCTCATGATACCCGATGCTTCACCTTTGAGCTAGCTAGCTGATCACAGTACCAGATGCACTGGGTGAAAACACACTATGGCGCTACGTGTTGGCCCTCGACCTGTATCCAAGTACGCGGTCAGTACAACATGACAGTCTCTATGCGCATGATGATGCACGCGGTGCTCACTTCGTTCGCATCGTACGCAGGCACTCAGCTATTCAACTGCCACACGTTCCCTAGCAGGGAAGCGTAGACGTCATGGACGATTGCCTTTGCACAATGACCTCGGGCGTGGAGGATGTGCACGTCAGTCATGTTGTCGCGCTCGTTCTCCTCGGTTCAGAACCTCTGCCGCTCAGGCTGAAGCTCAGGTCAAAGGTGAGCAATCATGTCAAGATAAACTTGCACACTTTGTGCGTCTGTTCCTAAACCAGTGAGGACATGAGAACTCGTAAGGAAGCAGAACATGTGCTAGTATTCATGCCAATGATGCTTTGTCAGTCCAGATACACCTGAGAGAGAGCAAAATCCAAAACTTGGCACCAAATATGATGAGCCAGAGGCTGCTGTGCTGCTGGTAGCTTGTGGCATTGGGTTGGCAACAGGTACATGAAATAGTCCTCATGCAGCTGGATCTGCCCAGCTGCTCTGACAACTCAGGACCTCTTGCAGCAGCTGCACTCAGGACTATCATCATGCCATGTATACTGTGTGAAGTGTTGTTATTAACACCACACAGCACCATCCAGGCAGGCAGTACCTGATCTTATGCATCTGTTTCTGAACATGCGGCAATCACTGGCAGGTGCTGGAGTAGTCGTCTTCAACAATGTCATACATGAAATACGCTCTTCACTTTGGCACAGCACGCCATCAGATGCAACGAGCTGGGCCTACTGGGCAAGAGACCTGCCAATCTCTGCTCGCTGGAACTCCCTGCTCCTACCTCCCGTCCTTGGAGGCCTAGCTGTCGGTCTTCTCAGAAAGGTCAGCGGGGGCTTTGACAACCCACCAGATGAGCAGCAGCAGCAGCAGCACTCACCAACAGCCATCACGTCAACAACAGCAGCTTCGTCTTCTCAACAGAAGCCACAAAACAACAGCCGTGCTGCTGCAACAAGCAGAGCGTCAGCAGCTCGCACTCAGGAACGGTCAGCCTCAGCCTCAAGCACCAGCACTCCTGACACAGACTCTGAAACTGTGTCAAGGCTCAGCAGCAGTCAGGAAGCCAGCACCAGCAGTAGCAGCACTCTCTGGAGCTTGCCTTGGGTAACATCAAGCAGCAGGAGTCTGAAAGAGCGCCTGCTGAGAGTAATCAGGCCGTTGCTGAAGGCCACAGCAGCAGCTATCACGCTGGGGACCGGCAATTCGCTGGGACCCGAGGGGCCAAGCGTGGAGATTGGCAGGGCTGCTGCTCGTGGCCTTGGCAATGTGCTCAAAAGCAAGCAGCGTAGGCTGCTATCACTGGTTGCTGCTGGCTCAGGAGCAGGTAAAACGTGCTTCGAGTTTGTTATGCAGTGCATGCAGATGCTGCTCTTTGCCTTCACAGCGCATTCTGATCTGCATGCACTGTAGCCGTACCTCAGCCCATCGACATGGAATCTGGATGTCAAAGTGTTGACATGTTGGTATGATGGCAGCCTGTACACAGCTACAGGCTTGCACTCCTCATCAGAAAGTGTTGCTGCTTCATGTGCTGCGCTTGTTGCATTACACCAGAGTCAGACTTACAATCAAGCGCAGCACACACAGCAGCTCGAAGCCATCAATGCACACTTTTCTACGCAGGTGTGGCTGCTGGCTTCAATGCCCCCATCTCAGGCGTCTTCTTTGCAGTGGAGACAGTTCTGCAGGCACAAGGCAGCGACCTTCGCCGCAACAGCGCTGACACAACACCTGGCTTGACCATAGCCATGGTGCTGCTGGCATCAGTCCTGGCTGCCATTGTGTCCCAAGCAGGGCTGGGCCAGGCACCAGCAGTGCGTGTGCCTGACTACCAGCTGCAGTCCATCTTGGAGCTGCCACTCATCCTGGGCTTTGGGGCCTGCTGTGGAGCCGTGTCTGCCAGCTTTGCTTACTCCAACCAGGTCATGCCAGCCTGTGCTGTGACTGGCTTACAACAAGCAAAACTGAACCTTGCTTTATCTCTTTTGGATGTCTAGATGTCCACAAGAGATTTGGCAAAAGTTGGAATGACCTGTTCAAGCGATTGGTAAACAAGTGTTTTCAAGAGGGTTAACTTGGGAAATCATATTGGCATATATGCATGTGACCTCACAGCTGCTTCCTCTGAGTCCAGAAGCAGGCTGTTGATGAATTGAACATGGTCTCACAGGATCGTTGGCACTGGTTCCATGACTTGTGTTTGCTCTGCCATGTTCTGCAGCAATGATGCTGCGGCTTGTGCTTCTGCAATCATTATCTCTGTATGCACTTGTGTCATACCCTTGTGCCGGACAGCAGACCAAGAGTCTTGGCTGTGCTCATTTCTGTTTCCAATGACTGAAGTATGAACCACAGAATCGAGCAGACTCTCAGGTCATGATAAGAAGTCGAGGCTCGCAGGGTTACTGGAGCTAGCATAATGCGCTTTCCCCTGTGCAGCTTTATTGCATGGCCTGCCGGCATAACATCCCCGGACTCGGCAGCTGTACACCCGTTTCCAAGCTGTTAGTCATGCCAGCATGTCTCGGGACTCACACCATCCCCTGAACTGCAGGTGACAGCTGATCTATTCCAGCGCATTGAGCAAAAGGGGGTACCCACCCCCCTCATGCCAGCCATTGGTGGCTTAGTGACGGGTCTCATGGCTTTGCAATACCCAGAGGTGCTCTACCAGGGCTTTGGGAACGTAAATGCCATATTGCAGAACAGGGACCACTTTGCGCCACTGCTGCTGTTCCAGATCCTGGCAGTCAAGATCTTCTGTACGTCTGTGAGCAAGGGCTCTGGCCTTGTGGGGGGCGCTTATGCCCCTTCCATCTTCATGGGTAAGCAGCTCAATCATCACTGGCTAGTCTCGTGACTCTCACAACGTCTCTGGCTCTGCAATTGTGAACAGTCATTCCCTTCCTGACTTGTATGTGCATTCATCAGATTGGCCGGGGGCAGCTGCGACTCAGCTGTTGTAAACTGGTATACTTCTGCTGTTGTTAAATCAATGCAATGCTGGTGCATCACCACGTAGCAGCCAGTGCTACATGCATGGCATGCATTGTCCCATTGGCACATTGGTGTGATCTTAGATGAGCCATAAGTCACAGCAAACCCACGGTCACACAGGCCAATGTTGAGTTCGAAGTGTTTCACAAGGCCACCTCAGATGGCATTTTCTGTGGTGTTGCAGGTGCGACCCTAGGCTCTGCTTTTGGTGGCACAGCATCCCTGCTCATGGCCCCCATGGGCATCCCAGTAGCAGCCCCACAAGCCTATGCCCTAGTAGGGGTGGCTGCCATGCTAGCAGCCAACTGCCAAGTCCCTCTCACCTCAGTGCTGCTGCTCTTTGAGCTCACCCAGGACTACTACATCATATTACCCACCCTGGCAGCTGTCGGCATCAGCTACTGGGTAGCTTCTCTGCCGGCTGCCAGCTCAGCATTCACGCCGTCCCAGTTTCAGGAGTCTGATCAGAAGTCTGGAGGCCCCATTGAGGACTCGGGCTATATGGATGCACTGCAGATCACAAGCCAGCTGGGCTTGGATGTTGCAGGGGAAGTGGATTTGCCAGAAGCAGATGGTTTTGAGGCAAAATCCAATCGTACTGCTGGTCCTGGGGACAAGCAAAGGAGGGAAATAGTCAGCATTGGGTCGAATGGCAGCAGGAAAGAGGTGGCAATTGATCCTGCTTACAGAGGGGGTGCTGCTTCTGCAGCTAGCAGGATCCCTGTGCTGAACAGCATGGACAGCTCTCCTGACGCGCTTGAGGGTGCAAGTGTAGCATGTGCTTTGGAGGAGGCGTGTGTCTTGCTGACTGTGGACACTAGTATGACAGAGGCGCTGAATGTGATGGACGAAGTTGGTCAGAAGGTTGCCCTTGTGACTAATGATGAGGGCGCAGTTGTTGGGGTGCTGACGAGGGAGTCAATTGTGAAGCAGCTTGCAAAGGGCCCAAACTCCACCATTCAAAAGTTGGCTGAATAGGATGCGTGTGCTGTGCCTGCTCGACCAAAGTCAACTGCATGACAGTCTAAGTTTGCCTTGAGATGAGCGTATTACATTTGCTGGGCTGTACATTATGTGAGTTGAGTGAGATTGACTACTGTTACTGAATTCTTTAGGCAGGCTAGCTAGCACTGCTGCTGCTGATGCTGCTGAGCACCTTCCGCCATTGCCAAGGTACTAGCAGCATGTGAGCTGTAGGTTCAACACATGCAGCTGACATGCTGATAAAAGCATTGTACAATACTTGGAAGGTTAAAGCAACTGCGCTTCAGTGACACCATTGTGCGTGAATGGCTGCATGGCACGTCCATCTCGATGAACATTGTCCATGTTGCTCTTCCGCATGGTGTTGTGCACGCTCACAGTTTACAGTCGCAGCAGCAACAGCAGACAAAGACGGGGCTATCAGAGACAGAAGAGAAGCTGCAAAGGACATCTACAAAGGCCATGGGGCAGCACATTAACAGCGGGGCAGGCGCCCTGCCTGTAGATATATTGCCACTTTGCGGTATACTCAACAGGGAACATAAAATTTTCAAACAAATAAGCGTTTAGTGATGTCAAGACGATAGTGGAAAACAAAGAAAAGAAAAAGGTGCTTGGCTCAGCCTGCAATTACTCAATTTTGATAAAAGTAAAGACTAACAGTGTCACAGCATGTACCAGGAGTATTCAAACACAGTGGCGTCACATAATGCAGCAAACGATATTGACAGTATTGACCAGTGCAGCTGCCTCATGTATGGGCAAAAAATGTTCCTGTTTGTCCTTCTATATCCATCATATTGAGGCTACATTTATCAGAACTTGCCCAGTGCTGGTCGAAGTCACAGTCTACCTGACCCTGATAAATTACTTGACTTCAAAAGTAAAGGCAGTGCCCAAAATGGTGCAAGAGTGCTCACGGCCATTTGGAGCTTGCAAGATTTCCAACTTACTTGTGCGGTTGTGACCGTTTGCATTTCAAAAACTTGTGATATAAACACCACAATTGTCATTACGCTTTGTGATATCCTGCCTGACTGATTGATCACCAACATGAGGACACGTGGGGACCTGCTGCCAAACTGCCGTTAATCACACAACATTCTAATGTCAAGGTAAAGCATGCCACTAGTACTTCTTAATATTGCGGCCGTCGTATCAATTTCAACTCATGTCTGGCCTACAGTATCACCCAATACTTCATGCCTGAATTCAGGACATTCCAGAATTTGCTGAGAGTCTAGGCACCTGGCCGCACTATTGAGGCCCTGAGGTGCAGGGAGGATTGACAGGGGGGGGTGTCCTATGAGGTCTATGCAGTCAGTTATTGAGGCAAATGCTCAGTAGACACTGACATTCACAGCACTGGGATAGGAAGACAGCAAGTATCTGTAGTCATAGTATGATGTGGAGCTCTCTATGCCATCAGCTTTGCAGCTTCCAGTTGTTGCTTGCCATCACAGACACTGTGCACCCAAGATGGCAAATTCTCTGGCGGGGGGGGGGGGGGGGGGGGGGGGGGGGGGGGGGGGGGGGGGGGGGGGGGGGGGC
>JAABUK010003626.1_pt1 | contig 25913 bp, 25 predicted proteins | sample 5559141 | NCBI WGS metagenome assembly JAABUK01 (sample SAMN10711869, study PRJNA513367) | rock metagenome | isolation source: Antarctica rocks | place: Antarctica: Victoria Land, Pudding Butte nord | collected 2016-01-03 | reverse complement strand
TGTTTTTGATTTTGGTGTTCTTGATGCCAAGGCTGCACCCAATTTCCACGCTATAACGCGGGAACACTATTCTCAAAGTAGAGAAGATGCCATTCAGTGACACAAGGGATAAGTGAGAAGTTTATAATAATAAAATATAAGCTCTTTAAAGATTACTCACTCTATTTTACAATTATATTATAAGACTTTCTTTATTTTCTTACTTATGAGCTTCTTCTTATTCTTAAGCATCTTCTATATTTAGATTAAAACTTATAAATTTAATTAAAAAAAAGGAATAAGAATCTTGCGCTCTTTTTAATATATTTAATATTTTAATAAACAGTCTTCATAATCTCGTTAAAACTATATATTATAATATTATCTATTAATCTTATATCTTTATTAAAAAAGAAGAAATAAGTATTATAAATAATTCCGAGCAGTATTATTATTAAAGATAAAGATAGTAGAAGATAAGAGATAACTAAATAAAGCTTCTTAATATATTTTTCAAATTATTTTAATAATTATTTTTGATTTTCTTAAAGTAATTAATACTCTATATCTTTATTTTAATAGAAGTAACTTACTAATATAAGTTAGAGAGGCGAAGAGATGTATTAAGAGAATGATCGGCAATTAAAAATAAGAATCTAGTAAATAATTTCCAAGCTAGTCTATTTTAGAATTAGCCTATAATGTCTTGGCCTGATCGGGAGCCAGTCCCTTCGATAAAACTGACACTCGGCCACACTAATTCTTCGTAAGAGAGCATTTTCGCCATTCTTTCCAGTCAAGCCAAGCCAAGCCAAGCAACGATCCCAACCTCTTAGCTAGATAACAGTATATATAAAAGTAAGGAAAAGCATTGCATTGCATTCATGCAGGCTGTACATCCCAACAATATCTATCTATCTAAACCGACAAAGCTGAGAGAGAGAGAGAGAGAGAGAGAGAGCGCGCGCATGTATGCAATCCGTCCTCAACTTCCTAACGGGAACGAACTACCCTTTCTTTCCGCATGAAGAAATCTGGCTAAATAGTTAGATAGATATATATAGGGGTCGGGTTTTCTTCTTCTTTCTCTAAAGAGTCATTACATACAGTGCAAGTGCAATACTACTTACTGCATCTTGTTGCTGCGATTTTTTGCTGCCACAACGGTAATATTTAGTAATGGCCCCCCTTTTTAGTGAAAAGGGCACGTTTGTCAAGCCCATGATGGCTAAGGAAGCTGGAGATGAAGATGCTACATCCTGTCTCGTGTGTGCGCGCGATAAGAGGGCACGCTCGAGCGAATAATTAATGTACTGCTGCTGCTGCTGCTGCCCTGAGTGGTAGAGATACTTTTCCTCGTATGTCCTTTCCAGCTGGCGTTTTGGGGAGATCGATTACTTAGGTATAGGCTGTGCGACAGTTGGTGCGCAGAATCCAGAATATTTTGAAAGGTGCGTTGGGCCCAAAAACAAAAAAATCGACATAGATGGTCAAATAATCACTTCATGGTCATAAGATTTCTTTTACCTGACCTTGCTAGCTTGCCGCTTGGCTACAGTGGGTGATGTCTTTAATTATAGAGAAGCTGTATTGATCAGTACAGGATAGATATCTGGTGGTCGTTTTATCTGATAGACTTCTTCGTCTGGGCGGCCTTTAGGCTTGACAGAGGATCGATCGTGGGAAGTCGAAGACGGCGTAGAATAATGCGGCAGGAGGCGAGTATTGCCGTGCTGGGTGCAGTTATTGCTACGTTCTACTTATTTCGGTAGCCATGAGTTTTTGGCCAACTTCAGCTGGTCGCCTCTCGACAAGCCGAGGTGGCATCCGCTGAGATGGTGATCCGCATGCTTCTCGATCACTATCTCATACCATAGCCCAGCGGATCGTTTTTCCATTGCGCAACAATCCCAGTGAGGGAAGTTGGGATGGGAGGCAGTAGTGTAGGCTCGATGCTGTGGCCCAGTTGCGCAAGAGGTTTATGTTGCTTGAGGTTTCGGGAGAGTAGGGAGGCGAGGATAGATAGTATTCGAACGCTCTACAAAGCAACATACTGAGGCGGCAATCAACGATAGAGAGATGTGAACAGTGAAAGTGCGCCCTGCGGCCACTTACTGACAGAAAACGACAAAGGCTCGTTGAGGATGTAAGTTGACGATAGCTGGATTGTAGATGGACACTTTTCCTGAGTTGATCACTCGAGTTCAATTTCTGCAAAACCCACCTCCGGTGAGACAGCCTCACCATGCATGATACCAACCAGACGATACGCACCAGTCGGCAAGGGCCGCAGTATAAACGGAAATTTGGTTGCGCCAAGAATCCACAGTTCGTCGCCAACCTGAAGGGACCTTGGACCAAGGCCCAGGTAGTTCTCCTTTGTCCGAAACAACCGCTGCCGATGATAGCGTGTGCCTACCATGAGGATGAACCGATCATCCTTCGATAGATGCAGCTGGCCCTCCAGTCCACCTTTCCCATCCCAGAGCTGCCAGTCGAAGTTCTTACGAAAATCTTCGACGTCATCCAAGGTAGGCAGGGCAGAATTTGGGTGAGCCTCTGCAAGGTCGTCGAGGAGGATGAGTGTGTCTCTGATCGAGTCGAAGTGGGGACCGTGTACGCTTGGATCTGGACCGTCTTCCATCTCGTGTACGGCTTGTGCAAAATCAGCCGCTCGTTGTGCGTCCTGTGCGGAAAGTCCCTGGGCCTGGAATAACGGTCCCAGCATCGTGCACGCAAGATTCGTAGTGGCAGTTTTCTTGGCCTTTCCCGTCTCTCCCTCTGCACAGATGAGCGCGCAAATAAACCAACGGAATTGATAGTACGTCAGATCGGTCCTCGGCCGTGACACAAGTAGGATCAAGATTAGACGACATCTCAGACCAGGTGGGATCGAAGCGGAGGTGTGCTCCGCTGCCTTCAAAAGAATTGCCAATCTCTGCCACAGATCCAAGTCTCGTTCCGGTCACGGCCAGCCGCCTCCAGTCGGCAAGCTGAGGTAGAAGCTCGTGTTTACGCCGAGCACCAGCAGCATTCAACTTAGACCCCGTACATGCCCGAGGCACCGGTGGTGCTGAAGTCAGGTACCCACGAAGGCAAGTTTGGCAGTCTTTCATCTCTTGCGCTGTCCGAAATATTGTTTAAAACGCCTATGTCCTTCCAATTCGCGAATATGTATCGTGTTACTTGCGCGTATGGTTCAGGGGCAGGTTTTGTGTAGTCCGGGTAGATCCTGTGCTCATCTACGTCGGAAATGACCAAGCCAAGAAGTGAAAATATCTTATCTCGTGGATCTTTACACTCGAACAGCCATGTTTTGAGCAGCAGCGCCATGAGAGTCAATGATCTTTCACCGTCCCAGCTTGCATGTCGAACCTGATACTCGGGCGGTAGACCGTGCAGCACCCAAGCGGTCTTGATTTTCACCACAACATTGAAATGTTCCTCCACAGCACTGGCCACATCTCGTAGACACTCGGACGAAGTCCGATGAGGTGAGTATATATGTTCTGGCGGAACATCAAGAACTCGTTGCCCTAAGCCTGCTGAAGATAGACGTCATTGGACATCGTATCGGTGACTCAGAGCTTCACTCACAACGCAAAGGCCATCGAACATAATCTCATATATGCCACACCAGACAAGGATCTGTGGCGCAAGCACCGTTTCCTGATTGACCCACTTCCTGGAGAACCAGTTTCGAAGATACAATTACCCAAGTGCATTCCACTATATCGGTGAGAGCTCGGGGATACCTGCGGCCTCGTGGACATGAGCGTCATTCTCAACATACGGTGTGATATTGCTAGCGGCAGATTTTTCGTGACATGACGCTATAAGGCTGACAGCTTCTACGGCATGTGGTGTCAGGATGTCTTCTTTCCCGAGCCAGATGGAGACGCACTGTGCTGCCTCATATATCTTCCTCATCAATCTAACCTGGTGACCGCGTTCCTCGTCATTGCTCTGATCAATACATATAGCATCGATCCAGATACGGGTGGCTGACCCCTCGGGCTTTGGTCCAAGGGACAGTTTGGGCCTCTCTTGCAGCTTTTCTAGCCTCGTCAGATACCGAGTTACTTCGTCATCTCCATACTTTTGTGCGTATGTTACTGGCAGCTTCTGCTCGCTGTCGAGTGCATCCAATTCGGCTCCGGCGTTGAGCAGTAGCTCCACAACCTCCAGGTTTCCTGATTGGGCAGCGTAGTGTAATGGGCTTGTGCCGCTCTGATCTTTGCAGTTCGGTCTTGCCCCTTGCGCAATGGCAATCCACGCCATCATGCTGTCTCCTTTTTCTGCTGCCATGTGTAGGGCTGTCTTCCGGTTCTCGTGCTTTAGGTGAGCCCAAGGGTGTCTAGGCATCTCCGTCGACGCATCGTCCAGGTTTTGGGTGACATAGAAGATGTTGTTGTGGAGGGAGATAGGCCACGTTGCGTTTGGACCATATTACGACTTGACTTCATCAGACTAGGGCCACATAGTTTTCTTTGGGAGAGGGTTGCCTTGTTCAAGGTTGGAAATACATAAAAGAACGCCAAGCTTCTCCGTACCCATGTGTTGCTTAGGCAATTGTAAAGCGGTTCGTCGTTGAGATCAACTGTGTCAAGGAGGCACCTAAGCAAGCCATTTTCGTCCTTTGGACCGACCCTCAAAATGCAGATCGAAGTAGGCGTCGGAAGAGGCAAGTAATTGAACTGATCGAACTGAACCTCGGGAAATTCGATGGGCGGCCTCGAGTTAATGGCCTTCAAGAAGTGGGACAATGAGGGTTTCTTCAGCGTTCCACAGACCCTCCCTTGGTCTATCTCTCTGAACAATGACTTTGTCGGAACGCCTTTGGATGCTTCAACTGCCTTGAAAAGACCGTTGAGATCCATGATGAAAGACGACCTCGGAGGGTGCCTCCACTTCGAAAATTGAGTAAAAGCCGGATCCGAGGTGTAGAGAGAATACTTGTGAAGACCAGAAAAGGAAAAAAGCTACAAAGGCTAACCTACCTGTTCAGTTGCACACGACAGCACGAAGCTGAAAGCCTGCCTCGTGCGAGGCGCGGCAAGGCTGCAACTGTGATTGCCTTCTCTTGCCTTGTGCGACAAAAGTGGATATGGACCACTTGCAGATTGTGACGGTGGCCGAGGAACGTAGTCTTGACCAGAAGGCCACAGATGCCGGTGATCCATGTCTACTCGTGGTATGGAAGTGCAAAGAACTTGAATTGTTCTGGGACTTGCTGTGTGCCAAGAACTCCGAGTCTAATAAATATCAGAACTGTAATTGCTTTGTTTTGCATGGTGCGACATAGAGAATGAAAAGGGACGAATGTAACCTGTGAGTGATGAAGGACAAGCTCCGCCATCTAAATACTGAGCATGAGGTTGAGATATAGAAATATTGTTCCATTTTGCACTACAGTGTGATGGCCCAAGTGGTTCCGATCATTAGTCAGCTCGGCACGCGGAAATACCACTACCTGCTTATGTAATCTTTATCCCGCCTCTCTCATTTCCTCTTTCAGGTATCACTTTCAGATACTACGTGTACTGTTGGAGGTTGGCAAGAAAAAGCCACAACGACAACACGAGATAAAGGATTCTATCCAGCATCAACATAATCATGATAATTGTTACACGCCCTCCTCCCCACCCACTCCTACTAGTTTTACCAACCGTGGTGAAACCTCAGCCCCCTAACCCAACTGCCCTGAAGTGAATATCTGATGACCCAATTGTTTGAGCACTCCCCGATCCTACGAGTATGGTCAACGTAGACCTCTTCTCTTTCCATTACGACCTTTAGAAATACAAGAAGGAATGGAACTGATGAATCGATTCATAAAAACTCCCTTGCACAACGTCCTTTGCTACTCTCTCTCTCTCGAAAATAAAGGCGCAGAGAAGGAACGTGCATCGCTCTCCGGCTCTTGGAACAGCACACCCCTGACTAGTCAGAGCCGCGGATTCCCTCTCTCTCTCTCTCTGTCTCTGTTTGGTCCCAGAAGCTCTCAACATAAACATCCCCCAGTAAGACTGGAAGCGAAGGCAAGAGAAGAAAAGCAAGGAAGAAAACCCGCTGAACAACAATGTCCCGTCCCCTCAATTTCCTCATTATAGGCGCCGGGTCCCGCGATGCCGCATACGCCCAAGCCGTGACCGTCACCAACACCGATTCCGCAAATCCGGCCAGGATTGCAGCCGTCGCGGAGCCGGACCCCTTTAAACGGGCTGAATTTGGGAGGAAGTTTATCTGGGGCCGCGCAGGGAGTTCGGAGCGGGGTCAAGAGTTTACGGATTGGAGGGAGTGGATTGCTTGGGAGGATGCAAGACGGCTTAAGGCCAAGACTAACCTTCAATCGGAGAAAGATGACAGAGGGGAGAAAACTCAGGCAAGTCAGCTAGGGGATGCCGACCCAGATGTGGTCATAACCGGCGTCTTCGTTTGCACATTAGATTCCTCTCACGCGGAGATCTTGCGCGCGCTCGCTCATCTAAATTTGCATGTTCTATGTGAGAAGCCGCTGGCGCTGAGGTTGGAGGATTGTTTGGATATACAGGCTGCCTACTCCAGTCACAAAATTCACAGCAACCCCAACAACCACTACATCAATGGCAACGGCAGCGCCATCATTAAGCAGAAACAGGAGAAAATCTTCTCAATCGGCCACGTCCTCCGCTACAGTCCATTCAACATCCTCCTCCGCCGGCTCCTCCTCCACGACCGGGCCATCGGCGACGTAATCTCGCTCGAGCACACGGAACCAGTCGGCTGGTGGCACTTCACGCATTCCTATGTGCGCGGGAACTGGCGGCATACCACCCCGCAAGGAGTTGGAACGCTCCTCACAAAATCCTGCCACGACATCGATTTCATCATGTGGTTGCTTTCCTCGCCCCCGGATCCAACCGACACGCGTGCCACGCCGCACCTGCCCGCCACGATCAGCAGTACAGGGTCCTTGGCGCACTTCCGGCGGGCCAGAAAACCAAGGGAAGCGGGCAAGGCGACCAATTGCACCAAGTGTCCTTTGGGGGAAGACGGGTGCGCATTCTCGGCTAAGAAGATCTATCGTGATCGATGGTTACGACGGGATAGGGAGACGGGTTGGCCGCTTAATATTGTGCTTCCGGAGATTGAGGATGTTGTCTCCTCCTCCTCCTCCTCCTCCTCTGACCCTTCAGGTGGGTGGGAGGCCGCCGAAGCAGCGCTCTTAGACAAACTGGGAGAGGATTACGACGCCTCGAACGCGCAAGAGGTGGTGGTGAAGAGGGTTAAGGAGAGGGGTTGGTACGGACGCTGCGTGTATGAGAGTGATAACGACGTTATTGATGACCAGACTGTTACTATGACCTGGGACGAAGAGGACGAGCCTCTACTTCCTCATCCGGAAGGGTACGTGACGCGTGGCCCCAAAACCGCGATCTTCCATCTCACCTTCGCAACGCAAGCGCAGTGTGATAGGCGCGGGAGGATCTATGGTTCGCGAGGGGAGATTGCTTATGATTCCAACAGTATCACGGTGTATACGTTCGCGGACGAAAAGGTGGTGGAGCATGTGCTTCCCGCGCCGAGTTTTGAGGAGGAGAAGAACCATGGAGGTGGGGATATTGGGTTGGCAAGGAGTTTTGTGGATGCGGTGCGGGCGGTCGAGGAGGGCCATATGACGGCTGATGAGGCGCAGAGGAGGTTTGTGGGAGGCGATTTGGAGGAGTTCGTATGTAGTCATGCGGTGGTTTTTGCGGCGGAGGAGGCTCGGATGGAGGGGAGGGTGGTGAAGTTTCCAGAGTGGTGGACGGAGAAGCAGGGGTTGATGATATAAAGGACTGGAAGCGAACGATGATCTGCAGATGAGTGGAGACGTTGATGTGTGGGAGGAGAGGTTGCCACATAAAACGGGGTTGGATGGGGATTCTGTAAGAATCTATAGACGAGCCCCTACACCTAGTCCTTAGAACTGAATCTCTTTTGGTAGACTTTAATGGTATGTGTGCAATGAAATTGCTCCATAGTCTTATGCTCGAAAGCGTCGACACTGCCTCCTCACAACAACGCCCAAAGCAAGAAATCAACTGCCTCTTCTCTTCGTGCTTGAACTTGTGCGGTATTCATGGGGTATAAACAAATCGTTACAGTTCCAATGCCTCTAACAAATTTGTCAGAACAACATGTACGTCGTTGTTCGAAAACGACAGTGTTCCTTGTCCATGATTAGCCGCGCATTAACGGAAAACTGTTCGGATACCCTTTCCATGGAACAAAAAGGACCATCATACCGGTTCAATCAATAATCCACCACTGGTAGGGTATATGTTCTCCGGTAAATCGATGCTTCTGAACCATTTCTGCTTTTTTCCCAAACAGCTCAACTTGATCTAAATCATGTGTCCACAACAGACATTTCCACTTGCATTGTGCATAGCCTTCTTTGCTTTCTTGACCAAGCATCTCCACCAGCAGGGCGTCGCTGCAGTAATCAAAATTTGGGTCAGAAAACATGATGGCTGCCGAACCTGAAAAGTTGTCAGGAGAAGTCTCCGCCCAGCTTTGATCCAAGTCTGAATCGTGGAACTCAACCAGATAACCCGTCCCGTCAGGCATCACGACAGAGAAATTTTCTGGTGTCGGAATCTCAGGCCGCACAGCGAACCTTATGCCAGAGAAAAAAACGGCGAGACCGAGACCTTGCTGATGGAGAAACTGGATTGGAACAGGTACTCGAGTCTTGGGTTCGGCTGCATATGTGGTGGGGAAGGCCAGCCGGTTCCTGACCCCGTGTGGAGCCAGGAATGTCAAAGGGGCCCACCGAAATCCGGGTGTCTGTTGCCTCGGTCCGTAGGAGAAAAGTGTCGATTTAGGGATACAGGGCAGATTTCGTAGGAGCATTGTCATCCTGTCCTGAGGCAAGGTGTCAAGCAATGGGGTCGGGTCGACGCCCATGAACGTCGCAATACAGATGGTCTCATCGTCTGATCGGCTTGTGCCTCGTAGAGAAATGGACCGAAGCATGAACGAAAGCGCATATTCATCAATATTTTCGTGAGCATCGCGAGCCCAGACATTGTTGATGAAGTAACGGCAAGCAATCGTCAGTGATCTCGCCACTTGGTACTCAACAATGTCTCGGTCAATCCTGGCTGGCGCCTCGTTGTCCTCGGAATCCGAATCCGCGGGCGTTATGGTCTCTAGTTCATCAAGTTGGAAATGCAGTTCTGGCCTGGTAAGTATAGGTGGTTGGCGAGAGCGCCTTCCTGGTATGTCCAGAGCCTTTTTGTCCATAGAGAGCCGAGCAAGCGAGCCAAGATCTCTACAGGTTTAGAAGTACTGGTAAGCTGCTGCAGGTCAGGGTCAAGAACGACGACTCCGAGCTACTCTATGAGGTAATAGCTTAATCCAGTAATAGCGAAAGTAAAAGTGAGTGTTTAGTCTATAATTTAAATAGGACTGATTCAATTATGACTGTTAGAATACTCTGGCCGTTTTTGTCTTTTCGGCGGGATGGCAAGGAGGCCGCCTCGCAGCTGCATTAGATCAGCTAGTTCTACGGATTACATTCCAATTGCGTCTAACTGGCACACAAAGCGTGTTGTGTCCTAATCAGTGCAAGATAAAGAGACTATTAGGAAAGTTCAGGCAGACGTAAGAGCTCGACATTCTCTAGCTGTAGACTGCCTAATTCTATTTAGGTTGTGATATGTGTTGGGAATTGATGATTCGAGGCTACAGGAATTCAACAACCCACGTCGTGACCCGCCTTCAATAATGAATAGGCAGACACCCGTGTACATGCATCACGATGCTTCCTTGCTCTCGAACCTGCTCAGACCCTCGCTCGTGTTATGAATGGATGTCTCAATGCTTCGGACGGCGTTATCCTCTTGTCGCCTCTCAGGTCCAGACACTTGTCCAGCAAATCAGCAAACAGCTCAACCTCCTTCCGCTCCTGCTCATCCATTCTCTTTCCCTTCGGAACTAACCTCTCTCTCAATCCCCTTACAGGCTTCGCCTTGATGTCGATCATCTTCGTCACCGTCCTTCCAGTCACTTTGTCCTCCTCGATAGACTGAAAATTGAGCAAGTCGTCAAAATATTGATACGTGAGATTACCCTTCCGAAGGACTTTGTGTGAAAACTTGCCACGACATTCCATGATAGAGCGGAGCATGGCATTGTTGTTTCGGCCATTAAACAGGATCTTGCCCGTGTAAAGCTCGAATAGCGTGCAGCCTACAGACCACACATCGATGCCGTAATCGTAAGGTATTCCCAGAATGATCTCTGGGGCTCGATAAAACCGTGACACTAGATATGGTGCTGTTATATTCTCCTCAATTGAGCTAGCAGAGCCCAAATCACAAATCTTGAGGATATTGCGAGCCTCATTCACAAGAACGTTGTCCGGCTTGAGGTCAGCGTGAAGATATTGACATTTGCGGAGAAGGGAGAGGCCAAGAAAGAGCTGTTGTGCGTATGCCCTGATTGCTTTGAGATTGATGCCAACATCCCGACCAAATTTCTTCAGTACCTCCCGCAAATTGAGTGACAGATTCTCAAAGACCATGCAAAGGTGGCCTTTGTGTTCAAAGCTCCTCTCAAGTCTGATGAGATGTTTCTTGTCATCAGAATCGTTGGCTGCAAGATCTTTCAAAACCTCAATCTCTTTGACACCTGCCTTCCGCATGGTATCGTTGTTCCGCACGATCTTGATGGCGACAAGCTTATTTGTCTTCGTGTCAGTAGCTCGAACAACGGAAGAAAACATGCCACGACCAAGATTCTGCAAAACATGATATCTCGATTCAAATAATTCCCCAGGTATGGTCATATAATAACCCTCGGGATCGTCCCAATTGTCCATCATCTTTACGTCGAGGGATAGCGCAGTCTTTGCGTCAGTAGCAGTGATTGGCTTGCCTGGCTTTGGTGGTGCTTCTGCAAAAATGTCAACCTCGTCATCATCTTCCGCAAACATGTCAAAGGGGTCTTTCTGTTTCTTTGGTTCAGCCGGTTGATTTTGGGAAGCGGTTTCAGCAGACGCTTCTGGTTCAAATGCATCCTGGTCTAAACCCTTCTTTTCCTCGCCAATGGAGATCGAGATGTCGTTGAATAGACGCTTGTCGTGGCGAGCTCTCTCTTCTTGCATGTCGACAGTAGGATCGTAATCTGCGGCGGATGGTTCGCCATCATCGCCAGCCACTGAGCCAGAAGTCGGATTGGCCAAGTTCTCGTCCTGCTCAAGAGTTATCTCGGCTGGCGAGTGATAAGGCTCTCCAGGTGTTTGAGGAGATGTCGATTCCGGTGAAACAGCATGGGATGGAGCATCCCTCGGGGTCGACGCTTCGGTCACAGTTGACTTTTCGGCAGCTTGTGGTGTCTGCACTGAGCTGGAAGCTGATGAGTTGACATCGGCCCCAAGATGAAGTGCCTGGACTAGTAAAGGCGTCTCTTGACTACGATATTTCGCTTTGAGTGCTTCTCGACGTTGGCGTCGTTCCTCTATCACAGCAGCCTCATCGACCACAGCGGGTAGTCCAGTGGTTTCCGGCTCGTTGCCTGTTGATGCATCCGCATTGATGCTATTGCATGGCTCAGTATGATTATGATAAAAATTATTTAAGACGTACTTATCTGCAGACGTGCCCGAAGCTTGTTTCGACCCAACCTGTGAAGACTGATTTTCTGAGGTTTTAGCATTTGACTTTGATGCAAGAGCGACACGGGAGGGTTTGCTCCGTTCGCTCACTGACTCTTCATCACTATATCTGCTTCCGTTTCTGCTTGCCTGAGCCTCCTGCTCAGTTCCTCGAAGCATGCTCCGATCGAGAGTTGCGCCACGATCAGGCTTTCCCACCAGATGAGCATGTCGGAATGGAGAACGGCTGCGACTGCGCGAGCCTCTTCTCGACCGTTTGGAGGAGTGACCACGGTCGTCTTCATAGTCGTAGGCATGGTGAGACCGGTGTTTATGTCTTAGATCCGAGTCGTTATGTGGCCGAAGTCCGCGACTTCGGTTGGAGATATGTCTGTCGCTTTCGTGCCTCGCTTTGGTTGTTCGCGAGTCTGAGTCTGCCAGACGATTCCCATAGCCATTGTCTCGGCGACGCTTTTCGCCTCTCAGAGCACGATAGGGGGAACGAGATCGAGATCGAGGATTCCTGATGGAAGCATTTGTTCTGGTATGACGGTCAACGCTGATGCCACTGCGGGAAGGCAAAGTTTGAGATGCCTTCTCTGAGTCTGATGTGAAGATTTCACCCTCGGAATGACTTGAAGGTGTCGAAGTCATGTTGAAGTGGCGATTGCAATTTGCACGGCTTGGAACGAATCCTAGCCTTCAGTTGAAGAATTTGTTAGCCCAGATTCCTTGATGAATGTCTGGAGTTTGAGAAGGCCAACCAGCAATATTGCTACCTGTCCAAGAACCTTGGATTGTGCATGAGCGGGTTGCAGGAGGCACGCTTGCAGGTTCCTCAAGATTTGGCTTTGTTGCTCCGTGATGGAAAGAAGTTAAGAATTGTCAGCGATGGAGTGAAGTGACATCGATCTGCTAGCGCGCCAGATTTATGGAGCTGTGCGTTCCACACTCCCCCACCAGAATCCTCCATTCACTCATTAAAACAGCGGACTTCTACATCGAACACCAATTCAAAGGAAATTCACACCCTATCTATCTCTAATCAAGCAACAATGGGTGATCGCAAAGGTGATTACTATCCCATTCCACCTCGCTACCCTCGCTGACATGGGCATACTTTCCTCAGGGACAACGCCCAACCAAAAACAGCCGAAGAAAAAAGAAAAAGAAAAAGACGGCACTGACTTGCTGCTCATCGAAAAGGAGAGGAAGGGTACGTTATTCCCTCCTTCCCAGATGTCCAGGCGGCTTAGTTTGTAATTAAGCTAATACCGGCGCAGACAAAGCGGCGGAGAAGGACATGATCAACCAATTGAAGGGGGCATCAGGGCCTCTTAACACTGGACAGCAAGGCATCAAGCATTCCGGAACGAAGAAGAAGAAGAAGTGATAGGCGACAGACGTTGCTGTGGATGGGCAAGATTTGGACAGCATGGAGCTTGGTGGTGTTCAATACAATCACGGCTCATTCATCCTTGTAGTACGGCAAGCTCCTTCAGGAGTAAAAGAATGACCTTAACGCACAATGGTCAGTTGAAAAGATGAAATTGCTTGAAATGGTTGAATTTGAAGTATTTTTGTCTCTGATGTTCCCACAACCAAGTTTCATGTCTTCCTCTCTGTAGCCAGATGTCCAGGAAATGATAGAAAACAGCCGATACAAATGCATAAGTCATCAGAATCAGAATCGCTTTCCCTAATCCCTCCCACCCTGACTCTTGATGGTTAGAAATGGTAGCAGAAGAAGACTGAGGCCAGACCCTGCCAATGCCACGAAAAAAGTCGCCCTATATTTGCCATAATCGGGAGACAATTGCCCTCCGTCTGAGGCTGACCCATCCACACCGTTGAATACCGCTGTGGACACACCGAAACCCACGCTACTGCTCAGTCTCATGATCGTATTGAAGAGACCACCGGCCACAGATTGCTGAAAGATAGGTAAGGATGACATGACGTACATGTTTGTGACTGTAAACTCGAAGTCTGCACCCACAACGCTGAGACACAATGCCGGGAAGATGAAGGCCCAGTAAGAGCTGTCTTCATGCATCACGCTGAGCAGAGTGAAGGCAGAGACGTAGCAGACCGCGCCAACGGATATCAGCAACTTGTTGCTGATGCGATGCATAAGGAGGCCTGCAACGACGTTGATGAGGACACCACCGATGACTTGTGGGAGAAGATGTACGGCAACCACGAGGGGAGACATGCTCCGGACCTTCTGCAAGAAAAGGGCTAGGAAGAACATGTTACTGCTGAAAGCAGCGTAGCCGAAGGCTATGACCGCCGTAAGCTGGAGGGCCGTGTCAACGAAACCCTAGCAGACCCACGATTGGGACACTCACAAGTGAGAAGTTCTTGTCTTCCCATACATGCAAAGGCATGAGGGGATTGGAAGAAAGACCCTGCCAGAGCAGGAAGCCAACGATTAAGACGATGCCAAAGCAAATGAAAGCCAAGATGTAGTTGGTCATCCATCCATAAGGCGCAGTAGCCGCTAACCTATTGTTTCCTTCAGCTTGTGCAAAGACATGAGTTGGAATACCACCCTACGTTATTCCACTGAGCAAAAGCGCAAGGCCTGCAATGATGGAAATGGCACCCAGCCAATCAAGCTGAGTGAGTCCCGCAATATCAAAAGTACACTGGCTATGATTTTCTTCCAGTGGAACTGTCCACCACGAGAAAGCCGTGATCAATCCATAGATGACGGCAAGCGTCCAGAAAGAAGCCCTCCATATCATATATCTGTTGATTAAACCCGAAAGCAACGCGCCTGCACCGAAGCCAAGTGGGTTACCGCAGCTGAAACACGCGAACGCCTTGTTCTTCCGCCGTGATGGTTGTGGATAAGCAGCACCGAGGGCTCCAACAGCAGCAGGAACAGATGCTGCTGAACACAGACCTATAAGGCCGCAGAAGACGTCCAAGAAGACTGCGTTTGTTGCAAAGCCAGCAATCAGTAGACATACAGAATAGGAGGTCATGCCAAAGAGGAGAACCAAACGTCGTCCGAAGAGATCGGCTACTCTGCCAAAGAATAGTAAGAAGGAGCCAGCCGCCAATCTGAGATCTAAAGTTAGCGAGCCCATCAGGTGAGTTAATCTTGTCGGAATGACAGGAGGTCAGATGGGATTGCGCATTCAATGGATGAGGGTTGCTTGAGCAGAACGACTTTCTAGAGGGAGAACTGACGCTTGAGCTGCCGACAGCCAAGTGACCTCGGCGACGCTCATGTGAAGATCCTCGGCGATATGAGAAGTAATACAGACGATGAGGCCACCGAAAAGTGAAGTCTGTGCTGTGGCCAGGGTGGCGGTCAAGACGAAAGCGCATTCTTGTAATGTACTCCTGAAGCACGATGGACGGCTTTGGTGGGAGGGAACGAGCTCGTGAATGAGATGAGGGAAATGCAGATGAAGTGTACCCTGGCTTGGACGAGGGCAACGACATTCTGGCACTTTCTTTTCCGTTCACAACCAGGACTAAAAACAGGATCCACCAGTATCCGCTGCCGCAAACTGGAGTTCGTAACAAGACATTCTGCGATTGCAGTCATCATAAACGTTTGACATCAATGCGAAGAGAGGGGTTGTCTAGATGCTCAAAAACAGTGTTTGCTGGAACCTTGAGCATGTCAGAACCTTGCACTTTGAATTGACTCGTCAGATTCTCGTCCACGTTCTTCGCTGCAACAGTTATGGGCTTAGTCAAGAATAAAGTTCATCGCCTTCAAGGTATTATGCAGCAGAATGGTTGAGACGCAGGCTTCAAAGCAAAATGGCGAAGGCCAAGACCCATGAGAGGGTACTCGCAGCCGACGAACGGCTTTTCGAGTAAGCGCTGAGAAAGGGAACTTAAATTGATGTTGCACAGCATGAAAGTCACAGGATGCTTTTCAGCGCTCTGATAAGGGACATAAGCAGCCTTCTAAAGGGGAAAGAAACAGAAAGCCAGTGTAGATGCTTCGCTAATCATGAGAAAGATCCCAGAATATGCTTTCTTTGGGTGCTTGTCTGCAATTGAATAGGAAAAGATGTGGTGGGTGGAAATATGCCATCAAGTAGCCACTATTGTTGCTCACCAACGGTATTGAGCATGTTGTGCCTAGCCGTCAATGGTTCACAGGTGCAGTATCAAAAACCTTAACTTCAAAAGCCATCAACTTCCCAACCACAAGATACTAGAATGCCAGATCAGTATCGAGCAGGTAGATCACTCATGGGCATCGATTCATACCTTTTCGTCGAACCGCTCTATCCACCCGTTGAGATTCTCTATTTCTTCTGCGTTCAGGTCGTTGCAGTCATCCAATGGTCCGTCGAGATCCTTCGTCAACATTTCTTCGTCGAATGACTGACAAGCCAATCCTCTTGTGGCATCTCTGCCTGCAAAATTCTCATACGGTCCACCTGGGCCATAAAAGTTCCTGCCTGCTGTGACATCGTAGACCTTCTTATGCACAGCAAGATATACGGGTTGTCCATTCTCGCCATTATACTTCAAAAGTACGCGCGGAGTAAAGGTCTTGAAAACGACAGGTGCCGGACCTTGAGGCAGAGTTGCTGGAGGAGACCGTCGGAGTCGGTTATAGGCAAGGATCACGAACAAAGACAAGAGGATGACATTTATAGGCGTTGCAATTGTCGACCTGTATACCAACCATTAGCCAGAGTAAGCTAAGTTCTGATAGATGTATATAACTGTTCATTCCACTTCTTGATGTCGCTCAGCCCTGCTGGAGGTCAGGAGAGAGACAACGTTTCAGTCGGGTAAGCTCACATTCAGGATTGCTGTTCAAAGCATGCAAAAGACTGTTATGCATCTTGGATCTAGTCAGGACTCCGAAGGTACCGTACTTTGAGGAACAACGTGGCCACCTGACCTCGCTATCCAGCGAGAAACGTTATGGTGGGGGCTGGGCAACGAGGGCCATATGCACCTTTCGGCTTCTGCCGGACGAGGGGCCGCCAACTCCGCGTCTCCTTTGTCTTCTGGACACCGCAGGTCAAGGGTCGGCCATGATTGATGCAGAATGCAAAGAATGATATGCCTTGTCCCTTTCAAACAGGTTCTTCAATACACAACGGTCTCAGGTGAAACCACGCTATTTCTCCAAAGCTGAAACGCGACCCTCGGTCTGCGCCTGCGTCTGTCGCAAAGACAGCGGACTTCCTCTCCTCCCGTCTGCCTAATTGGTCTAAATCATGCCTTGCCGTGCGTGTGCGCTGGATCGGCTGCTTTGACACGGGACTGTGACGTTCCCTGTATCCTTCCGACCTTTTCGCGTCCTCTGCATTGTTGAACAAAGCCAAAGTTGATAGGAAATTCGCTCCGAGAACTTTTGGTTGATAAGGTGTTATTGACGACCTTTGTTGCGGATTCTGCCAAACAGCTCGGTTTGAGCTTTGTATATCCAGAGACAGGACCTGGATCAGTTCCTAGTATCGCCCCCTCCTGCAGCTGCACCGCGACACGGCCCCAAACCAACCTAGACTCCTGGCAGTAATTTCACGTTCTCACGCAGAGCAAAATGTGGCGGAAGTTCAATAGGTCGAAAGATCCGGCAATAGGGAGTCCGACCTTGATCGAAACTACCTTTGATCAACAGTATCTAGACACCATTCCAGAAGTGGATTCATTACGCAGTGGACCGAGCAGTGGAAATTCGCCAGGACTGCCAGCGTTGCCGTTGTCAGTAGCACGATGACCAAGTTGTGGAAGATAGGCTGACCTTACACAGCAAAGCTGTTGAACCCCTCGCACCACCAATTCGCTCTTCGGCCGACTATCGAGCTTCCTCTGTCTACTCACAACCGGGTCCGGAGACGCTCCGCATCGTTCCTCATGGCTCAGACCGTATGCTGTCAGTATATTCTGAAGTGTCGCCATTAAATTCGCCGAGAGCCTCTGCAGACCTCGATCCGGCAGAAAGTCCTGACGTTTCTCCAATCGAACAACGTCCTCCAGTATCACGAGACTTTCCTAAGCTCGATCCAAAAACACGAAGTCAGCTACCAATACGAAAAGTTTCTCCCGCTGCAGGCTCTACCAGTCCAGATTCAGGGCTCTCACCTGACCGGAGACGAACTTCTGCAGAAGCTGTTGAGAGTAAAGAAACCGCCGCCCCTGTGGAATTTTCAAAAGAGGAACGACTGGCAACGTTGAGGGAGAAAAACAAGAAACTGTTGAGTGGCTTCCAGGAAAGGCCCTCGCCTAATAGTAAAGAGGCGGCAAGGCCGCAGCGCAAGGACTCCCTGGAACATCCAATCTACCGAGAACCGTGGAAAGGCGCAAGCGGTCGAACAACCTTGGTAGAGCCTGTTCGCAATATGCCACGGTCCAGACATGACACCGGGCCAGTATCCAAGAGGAAGAGTGCAGGCAAGGAGTCCAGTACACACAGTGCTGTCACAGCACCAGCCACTCGAAGCACTTCTGCGGAGCCAACCTTACTTTCTGCGTCACCAAAACCTCAGGAACCTGCTGAACCCGATGACGAGCCGATCAAGCCAACTGCTCCACTCAAAGTTGGAAACAACAAGACACGGATACGGTCGCCTGTGACTGCCGAAAACTTGTCTGGTCCCTTTAATCCGCGTTATTCAGACGCAACAGTTTCGTCATATGAGCAGGGCCCTAGTGATATTGTAGACGGAAGCTGCGACGAGGCCAAAGTCACTTCTGCACCCCCAGGACGACAAGAGTCGAGAAAAAGTTCATCAAACACTTCCGACCAACTTCGACCTCCAACTGCAGACGAAGACCCTCCCAGTCGCTTCAGCTGGACCACCCAAGGCACGACGAAAACTACTCCTCTAAAGACACCAGATAACGATCTTTCCAGCCGCTTCAGCTGGACTACCTACGCCACATCAGTCCACGAAAGCCCTGCGTCCACTGCGCAAAGGGACATACACACTCCTCCAGTACCACCGATACCTTACGTGCCAAACGCTATGGCAATGCGAAAACGACCCACCCCTCCTCACACCGCTGACGGCAACTCCATCTCCAAACAGAAAATCAACCGCAAACCCACTCCCACAGACACGTCCCGCAACCGCTCCTCCTCTCTGTTTAGCACCGCCACGACCGCCGCCACTGCCAACAAATCACCTACCAGTCCACCCGCCGATAGATCCAAGTCCCTACCCCAATGCCCTCCAGAACTCGCGGCCAAGGATCGCATCGCGGCGCTCGAAGCCCGCATGGAGGTCCTCACCCGAAGACGCCGCAACATCAACCAGATTCTCAAAGAACTGAACAACGTCGTGCAGCCGACGAGCTTTGCATATGATCTAGCTACGAGGGAGGAGGTCAAAAAGACCGTCAAAGGGTTAGAGGATGAATTGAGTGAGATCAGAGTGGAAGAGCATCAAATTGGCATGACTTTGCATCGAGCTCTCAAGAAGAGAGATCAGGAGAACGTCTATGGCTATCCTACTGGCTTGTGGATTAAGAGGGTCACTAGCTAGGGGGATGAAGACCTTTGATGAGAGCGCTTGGTGGGCTTCGTTCTAATGGAGCTGACATCTCAGCACGATTGGCTGGTAAGCCTACATCTGTTTGTTGATAGGCATGAATCGCCTAGATACGTCCATAATCATGCTACTTTATGGCTTGCCTTATACCTTAGAAGGTGAGGAAGCATTCTATGACACAATACAGAAATATCCTACAATTTGCAACCCAGGAATGTTCGCCCTCTGGGCATTTCCCAACTTGCTCACGCAGAGAAAGAATCAAATCATGATTCCCCTTCATATAGTTTCAACTTCAAGAGCCCGTCCTAGGCTCCCTTACTGCCCCAACCTTTTCGCCACTCCTCTTCAATTTCCCCTTTTTGTCTCTCCTATTCAAGGCCCCCTCACCTTCGATTCCCCGCCCATCCCATACTCCAACTAATTACCCACCTTATCTACACACAATTTGTCAGCCCAGCATCTCTACCTCGCCCCCCACGGAAAAGAAAGAACGGAACTCACCCTTCTACAACTTCTCCACCTTCCCATCCTCACCAATCTGATTCACCGGCCTATCATGACTCTTCGCCACCTCCTCGTTATGCTTCCTGACCTCCTCGTTTGCGCTTTCTGGCGCTGGACCCGGGTTGTTTATGGCTGGACTACCACCGTGGGAGGTCTCTGGGTGAGAAGGCTTTGAGCCCTCTGAGCCAGTGTTTGAGGAGGATGCTGCTGAGGAGGGTGAAGTGTCTTCTGGGGGGGAGCCACGTTTTGTAGCGGGCGAGTCTGGGCCGGGGTGTTCGAGGTGCGCCTTTGGGTTCGGTTGGTCTGATTTAGGGTGGCCGGTCATTTCTTCGCCGCCGTAGGATTGGTGAGCGTAGGGGCGTGCTGTGCGGGTGGTGCGGACGAGGAAGGGGGTGGAAGGACAGGGTTTGGCGAGGCGGGTGGTTGAGCGGAGGAGGGACTGCATCTTGGTTCTCGAAGATGCGTATTCTGAATACTGCTCACAGGGTTGCAACTATGACTCCTGCGCAAGCAACGTATGAGAAGGAATTCGTATTGTGCAACAATTTATTTTCATTCGTGATAGCATTCACCCTCAATGAAGCTTCTACTGGTGCTGGTACACTGAAGGATGATATCTGGTCTTGGCGAACATTTGCCATGTCAGTGACGTCAACGTTCTCCGCAGTCTTGGCAGGGGCCAGTGACGAAGAGGATTGGTCGGACTCAAAGTCCATCAACCAGTGTTCCATTACTGGGACAAGCACCTCTTGCTTGTAGCGTGGTACCCGTATGGGACAGTGTGGCAGAAGAAAAGTCAAGCAAGCCACATGCCCTTGGTTAGGGCTTTTGACGTAGACTACTGTGGGATTTCCTTGTCCCAGGTCCAGACAGCTCTAAATGCTGGGAAGCTGGCAGGCGAAGAGTGAACCTCTGAACACTACGTCAGCCAGCCAAAATCATTCCACCATCCCCGCACCAACAAACTTTTGTCCTTTACTCGCAGCAAACTTGTTCGAAAAAGACAAGACCTTCTCAAACGACAAAACACATCCTCCATAATCACATCTTGACCGACACGATGAAGTTCTCCTTGTCGAACGTGCTGCTGCTCGCACTCGCAACCAGTGAGATAGCTGTTGCCAGCACTTGGTTCTCCAAAGCCGGTAGGCAAGCTTACCGCCCTTTGCTCACATGTTTCCTAACATCAAGCTCCAGCATACAACAAATGGCATGAGACCGAGATGGAGCGCTGGCTCTCTGACCATGACATTCCCTATCCAACACCAGCTGATCGGAAGGATCTCGAAAATTTGGTGAAGAGCAACTGGGACTCCAAGATTCAACAACCTGCTGCGAAATCTTCGGAATCAGCCTCTGACGCTCTGGCCAGCGTCAAAGATTGGATTTTCGACAGGTATGACCTCGCGGATGGCCTAGCTGTGGTGAGATCAGAAAGCTGACTTGCGCTCTAGCTGGACTGAGAGCCGCCTCAAATCATTCTTGGATCACCATGGCATTCCCACTCCACAACCACATACTCGTGACACACTCTTGACTGCTGCTCGTCAAAACTATGACTCTGTGGCGAAGAAGGCAGGCGAATATTATGCTTATCCTGGTGACTGGCTCTACAGCACTTGGACGGACTCTGACCTCAAAGAGTACCTGGACGAGCACGGATTTCCTGCCCCTCAGCCTACCACACGTGACAAGCTCATTGCATCTGTCCGCCGCAATGCTCACCTTGCATCGTCAAACATGGCCAAGAATGCCAAGGCAGCATCGTCCTCTGCTACTGCTGCGCAAGAATCTTTGTCTGATGCCCTTTTCGATGCTTGGTCTGATAGCAAGCTGAAGGAGTTCCTCGACAAGAACAGCATTCCTGTCCCACAAGGCTCTCGACGCAACGAGCTCCTCGCGCTTGCCCGCAAGAATCGATCCCGCTTGACTGGCGAAAGTATCTCAGCATCTGCTGCCTCGGCATTCGGTGCTGCAACTTCCAAAGCCGGGAACGCTTTCGCCCAATCTACAGACACTGCCGCCGAAACCGTGGACCAGGGCTTTGAGAAAGCTATCGGTACTTGGTCAGATTCGCGACTGAAGGCTTTCCTCGACAGCCGTGGCATTCCTGCTCCGCAAGGTGGTAATCGTGATGAGTTACTCTCCAAGGTCCGACTGAACAAGCACAAGGCAGCTACTGGATGGTCCGCCTGGACCTTCGATACCTGGAGCATCGACAACTTGAAGACGTACCTGACCAAAAACACCAAGAAGGCCAAGAAGAACACCGATGCTACCAGAGACGATCTTGTCAAGCAAGCTCAAGATGCTTATGCAAGCGCGTCCAAGTCCGGCGGCAGCTCGTATGCTAGTGTGACATCCTATCTTGCCTCTGCTACCGATGCTGCCAAAGATACGACCTTCGACACGTGGTCCCAGAGTGATCTGAAGTCCTACCTTGATACCTACGGAATTCCTACCTATCAGGGCTCGAAGATGAATGAGCTCAAGGCTAAAGCCCAGAAGCAGTCGAACTACTTCCGTTATGGAACAAGCACACCGCAAGGATCAATCTTTGAGCGCGTGAAGAATGGTGCATCGTGGATGATGCAGCAGTTGAAGCTTGGTGCTGCTCAAGGTCGTGTGAAGGGTGAGGAAGCTGCGGCTGGAGCAAGCAGCGCAGCTCGGACTGCTTCGGCCAAGGCTTCGGCCAGCTCTGCTAGCCTGAAGGGAGAATTGTGAGGGCTTTGAAGCAGGTGTTAGCTGAAGTGCAGATGGGCAAGCACCCGATAGGCCCTTGGGCGAACGGCACGGGGATACCCAATGAGCACCACAGAACGTGCTGGCGGAATGGATTGGCTGGCTCAACGGAGCGTTAAGTATCCGAAAAGCGAGAGATAGGTGTGTGCTTTACGCTAGGAATATGAAATAACGATACCGAAATCATCTCTTTCCGCTTGTCTCACCCTTCCAGCCAGGCTAGATGCATGGGATAAGACAATGATCAGACCAGGAGCCAAGAATGCTTCGGGTCCACTGAACGGGAGACGTGCCAGGAGCAGTAATTACAGGAGGCGAGTGAAACAAAGGCCAATCGCGAACTGCGGAGCTGCGGAGCGAGCTAGAGCCTTGGCCTTCCGAGAAACACAAGGAGCGCCGCTCGTCGGGCACTTCCCACACCTCATCGCAACCTCCTCCCTCGTTATTCCACTATCGCTGTCGCTCACTGCCATCGAAGCACGTCTGCGTCCTAACCACATCCACCCCCCCAAGAAACTCATGTCAATTGTTCCGGGTCGAGTTCAGTCGTTGTGGACGAGTCCGTGAATTGAGGGTTCAGGGGTGCTCCTGCACAGCCCCCGCCCGGCTCTCACGATGGCACCACGAACTTCAAGACAGTCGACCTCTTCGTCAGGCTCGAGAGCGTCGGATCATATGTCGGATCCAGATATTTTCAGCGACGAATACGCACTTGAGCCGCTCGATATTCCTGAGACCTCTCCATTTGATGCCGATGATGACGGAGCCCCCACCTCCGCCCATCCTTCATTGCACACCGCAACAAGCGTAAGCCGACCGATCAGTCTCGACTCGACAACGTCAAACTCGACACCACCTACTTCAATATCATTCAACGTTCCTGGACTTCGAGATGCTGTTTCCACAATCCCCAACCGCAGTGCCTCAAGCGCATCGAATACATTTTCCGACGTTCACAGGGCATCAAGTACATCCTCACATTTCACGATGCCTCGATCACAGAGTCCCTATGTTGGAGCAACAGGACCGAGTCATCCGTATGGAATGTACCCTCAAATAACTCGAACATCGAGCATTGCCAGTGCATCGACGGTGCGACCGATTGAACGGCCTTTCGTCGGACCCAGCGGTCCGGAGCATCCATATGCTATGTACTTGCAAAACACAGTGCCAGAAGAGGACGACGTGTCTCTGGCTCAAGCAACAATTCCTCTTGGCTTCCCAGGCATGGGACAGCAGTATCAGAGGGGAGCAGAGACACGACGAGACGATATCGCTGATATTGTCGGTTCTGACGGTCATGTGGAAGAACTACCACCCTATACCCGATATGTTGACGAAACTGCACCAAAGGAAAGACCTCCCAGCGTTCACAACGTGGCCTTGCCAGCTGTTGTACCTCGAGAAATACCGACGTCACCTCAATCCTCGCATAGTCCATTCTCTGACAATGGTGTTGAACTGGGTCCAGCGGTCTCAAAGAAAGTGGAAAGTGACTCAACCGGCAGTTTCAAAGAAAAGATCAAGCAGAAGAGCAAGCAAAGAGTATGCGGTGGTCTGCCTTTCTGGTTCATCATTGTCATCATTGGGGTTCTCCTCTTGGGAGTCATCCTTGGTACTATAATTGGTGGTGTGATCGGAAGTCGGAAAAACGCACTAGCGAATGCTGCTGCTGATTCTGCACAGAATTCCTCGTATGTTGAAATCACCTTCTTGGTCTAATACATGTGACTGATGTGGATACAGCACCCCTACTGCTACGGTGACCGCAACTACGTTCATCGATGCGGCACCTCTTTCTACAGATCATCCTCTACCCAATGTGCCAAACGGCCGATACAATGTTCCCAACACCAAAGTTAGGGAGAACTCGCAGGCCTGCATACAAAACACGAATCTATCCAGTGCTTGGATGTGTATACCTCCGATTGGAGTCGGGATCACCGTGGTCGGTCAGGGCAGCAAAGCCGGACTTACTCTCGATCCTTATCCATTAAACGCCTCGTTCATGTACGGCGCACAGCCACCGGATCTCAACTCCAAGCAGCTCAACCTGGCCCCATCTGTGGATCGAGATTCAGGCGATATGGGCGCTTCATTGTTTGCTTGGACATATTATGACAAGCTTACAATTTGTAAGATGTCTTTTTTATGCCTTTTGTATCATCGCTGACCACATTTGCAGTACATGAGGAAGACCTGCAACCAAATGGCCAATATAAGAGAGATCACAACCAAAAGTATGGAATAGCTGGGCACAAGCCGTGGTTCTGCTGGTTCAACCAGACCGTACTTGAATTCTTCATTTACGTCGACAAGCATGTAAACTCGTCAGCCACGAGCACGACAGACACCCCTTCATATCCTTCTACGGCACCCTCGACGTTCACGTCAGTAGCCTCAACCGCCTCCTCCTCCTCCTCCTCCTCCTCCTCCTCAGCGCCACCTCCCATCACGTCTTCCGCTAAGATGCCGTATCAATCGTTCAACCCAGCTATTGAGTCACTCAGTAAATACTGGTCCTCCTTCCCAGCTTACAAGGAGAAGCGAGATGGGAATCTCGACAACCACCGAAATCTCTACGATGATTATCCTCTTCTCATCAAGATCGAAGAGAAACGCAAACCCACCGGCAACATCCGGCCGTATTGCGAACAAATGCAGATCTTAGATAATCTGGATATTGTACCTATCGGGACCGTGGCCCAAATCCCGGTGCCAGAAGTGGGAGCTATGGATGCTCCAGCCTCGCGCCGGCTCAAACGCCGAGACGATTATCTCAGCCAGAATTGTGCTTGTGAATGGATAAGTGGGTAGGCGAATGGGGATGGGCTGACACAGGATGGTCTCGTCTCTGCCCAGAAAAAGCAAGACTGAAGACTTGACTGTTTGTTTCCATTCTCTTTGTTTCTCACGAACTGCAAGCGCTTCCTGGTTCTTATCATTCTTATCATTCCCATTCTATGGGAGAGTGATATCTCCTTCCACTCATGTATATAGTTGACCGGCGCAGCGGCAGTGATGTTGGGACAATCTGCTGAGCTATCTGGTTGATTGGCGTTTGATGAATTCCTGCGATGGCGAAGCAGATGGGAAGGAAAGAAGCTCACCCGAATTCAAGATTGATTGGGGTTGGATGGGGTGCTATGAACCTCCGGGGCGCACCCCCAATGGCCGTTCCATCCGAGTGGGAAACAAAGAATGGAATTATCGCTAGTTACGGAAATGATGATCCGACGCGAATAAGCCCTGTCAACCATATGGCTAACGCTATCGATTCCCTTAATCGCTGTCTCTCGAGATTCAAGTTTCCTTCTCGTCAATATAGTACCCGAAAGAAATTCACGTAGAAACGATACAATGCTAGGATTTGGAAAGGGGCTCCTCTGCACAGCTGACAGGTACACATGATTATAGTCCTACGACCAAACTTCGCTTCCATGACCAAACACATCATCCTTGGTCCCAGTCACTCTAGTATCTCAGGGCGCGCGGCCCCACCACCGCCTCCTCCTCCTCCTCCTCCTCCTCCTCCTTTCACCAGAAGTCCGACTCCAACGCCGCTTCAA
>JAABUK010003625.1_pt1 | contig 25914 bp, 33 predicted proteins | sample 5559141 | NCBI WGS metagenome assembly JAABUK01 (sample SAMN10711869, study PRJNA513367) | rock metagenome | isolation source: Antarctica rocks | place: Antarctica: Victoria Land, Pudding Butte nord | collected 2016-01-03 | reverse complement strand
AAAAAAAAAAAAAAAAAAAAAAAAAGGGTAAAATACCAGAACACGATCGTCAGACGTAGGTGAGGGAGCGACACCAACACCACCAAGCGGAGCTTCAAAGCTGCTAAAACGTGATACCAGCGGATCCTCTTTGAGGGCAGCTGCCTCCTGGTCTTGGGGCCAATTGACACTGTACAGCTTGTCTCCCAGGGACCCCTGGCTCTCATGAATGGACCCCCTCTGAGGCAACCACATCAGACCTCTCTGAAAGTGATGTGCACTTGCAACACGATGTGGTGACTGCATGCATTGTGGCTGCTGAAAGCCATGTGAACACCTCTACATGAGCAATGTGAACACCTCTACATGAGCAATATAATGTGATACTTGCGTGGGGCAAGACATCGCAAACACACCCCACACTTGATTGGCATGCTCAAGTTGCTGCACCTACTATGTGTATCACATGCAGCTGGATGCTGGCAATCTATGTACATATGCATGTATTCTCATGCATGACATATCCACAGGTTCTGGACAGAGAATGTAGTGCGCTATATAAATTTGCATACGCACAACATCTGATGAGGAGGAAGGGCATTTGACTTGGGCCTCATACACATGCATATGGTCAGCTCGCGTATAACCCTCATCAGATCAGCATTGTCTTTGAGCCTCTCACACACGCAGCCATTCATACGCAGCAGGTACACGCTGGGGCCTCAAGCGCACACACACACACACACACACACACACACACACACACACACACACACACACACACACACACACACACACACACACACGTGCACTTGTATGTGAGGTGCTCATATTGTACCTCGGGCTCTTCTTCGAGCATGCTGGGCAGCTGACTCAGCACACCTGGCATCTCTGCTATGCCTGCCTGCAGAGGCTCATAGCTATCAGGGGACACCTCCACAAGTATGGAGCCTCCAGAGGACTCAGGCGCATCAGAAGCGATTCTTGACAGGGGATTGCTGCTCATCTCCATCATCTCTTGGACATGGGCTGGATGAGCGGTTTCATGATCATGTGATACCCATCTGCGGCCTGTGTTTGCAACTGGAGGGGAGCCCCGAGACAACAAAGACTGCTGCCGATATGGTTTGCGCATTGGACCTCGCGTGTTGGTCAGCAATTGGGAAGTGGATTCCTTTTTTACAGGCTGGCGTGGCTCCATGCCATAGAAAGGCTGTGCTGATGCTCTGTTGACAGCAGGTGTTTGGTGGCTGCTGTCAGCAAATGCGTCTGCTGTTGCACTCATGCTTCTATGAACTCTTGGGGGAGGCCAGAGGGGTGTTGACTGCTGCTCAGAGCGCCGCCTTTGCGAGCGCTGAGCTTGCGAGCTTGATTGCAACCATTCCAACAGTGGCTGGTTGTCAACTCCCTGGTCTGAGTCTGTGAGTATCTGCTCACTGTGGTCAGGCATTGCCAGCACAGTCTCTGACGTGCTTCTGACAAGGGACGAGGACTGTTGAGCTTGAGTGCTAGGTGTGTTGGCATGGCTTGCACCAAGCATTCTGATAGCTTCCCCAGCAAGCAAGGTGTTGGCACCAGTATCGCCTTCATCAGCATCTGTAGCAATGGTGTTTGGAACTTCAACAGCAGGAGGTCGAGGCTTGCTTGTGCTGCCTGCAGAGCTGAACATCCTCAGCTATCCCTGGCCAGCTGAAGGTGTACACAGTTATGCCTGTGCACAACATACACTGTTGATAGCACGCAACATTCACTTGTGCAGCTGCGTGGCACTGTTGCAGGTACGTGTACACATCACATGTCCATCTTGCTATCTGCTTCCAGTTCATAACTATTGTCACAGAAGGTTGTGGGGGTGACACAAAACAGTCAGCACCCTCTGGGTCCAGGCAGTCAACACGCGGGCTGCTATGCGTGAGACGAGCGAGGTACACTTGTGACCTTTGCAATCTACATAGCGGCAACGTCACAAGTATGCTGTTACCGGCAGTCATGACAGCATCTTCTCGACCTCACAAGTCCAGCCGCACACAGCCATTCAAGGTATGACGTTCATGCAAGCATGGCCGCAACTCCTCAAGACTGCTCAGTTTATCGGCGCCATCATGCAAATATATGCTGTTGACCGGGTTGGAGCAAGCAAGCTAGTCAACTTCTTTTTTGGAGTTTTAAAATCTTGCAGAAAGACGACTTTCCGACGGAAATTTTCCGTGTGTGGTCCTCGTTGCAGTGCGTGGTCTTCAAGCCTACACTTGCAGGCACTGACACTTACAGATCAGGTGTGATATAAGCCTGTACCCAGCGAATGGCCAAGGATACCTGCTGGCAGCTACTGCTGCAAGCTTTGCAGCATGTGCTGCTCCCGTGGTTCCCAAGCAAAGTTGATGCATGTAGCGCTGGTGTGCAAAGCAGCACACTAGTCATTGATAGACAAGTTCATCAGCTGTTCCAGCCTGCAGAGCAGTCTGCAGACCAAGCCATCGTGTTGAAGGGCCCCAAGTCCTGCCAGGTTTGCAATTACTGTCAGTCCATTCTGCTTTGCCTGTTACAACATATGTAAGCCGGTGATTCAATGTTCGAAATGGTCTGCACAAACCAAGCCAATGTGCCTGTGGCAGGTTAGTAGGGCAGACTTTAGGACATTGAAATGGTGCCATTGGCTAAATGATGAGGTCATCAATTTATACACGCAGCTTCTTCAGGTCAGTATCTATAGCTGTCCAGCAGCTCAGGTGATGCCCAGACAGTCGGCTGAGGCAAAGTGAGCAGACTCTTTGACGTAACACTCTTTGCAGGAACAAAATGTGCAGCTGCAAGCGGAAGGAAACATGGTGCCAAAGGCATCTATTTTCAACACTTTCTTCTGGACAAGACTTGCTTGCTTTGGCAATGATTTTGACTACGCAGGTATTGGTTTGCACTATGCCCAATGATGTTCTTTGCACCATCCAAATGCTTGGGTTTTCTGCTTCATACTTGTGTTGGAGCCATTGAGTGGCTTCACATCCCAAGCTGGGGGGCTGCAGGAGTGGCGAGGTGGACCAAGAATGTTGATGTGTTCAGCCAGGATCTGCTCATAATTCCCATCAACCACGACAATCTGCACTGGTGTCTGGCCACAGTGGACATGCGCAGCAGGGCCATTTCTTACTATGACAGTATGCGTGGCTCTGGCTTGTCAGGTATGCCTAGTTGCACAAATGACAGCTGCCCTGCTTCCAGCACAGACCACGCTTTTGCCTCTTGTCATTGACTCGAAGATTCTTATTACCTGAGCCTCAGTCTGATCAACACACCCCAAATGTGACTGAGGGGCAGGTTGTGATGTTGTCTGGCAGGCCATGCAGAGTACCGAGTGCTGCACACGCTTGCCAAATGGCTTGCAGAGGAGCGTATAGACAAAGGCCAGCTCTCACAGGTATAGTCCTTGGAGTAGTGCTGCAGCTGGTAACACAGAACTCACTGTGCCTTGAGTCTGCATGGCACTGCATGGTGCAATGCTTGTGCCTGCAGACCACAGATTGGCACCAAGTGACAGTCAAGGAGCTGCCGGAGCAACATGATGGTGGCAGCTGTGGAGTTTTCACATGCATGTATGCAAAGTATTTGGTGGCAGGCTCAAACCCAACCCAGGCTTTCAGCCAATATGATATTCCAAGGTTACGCCTGCAGATGGCAGCCGACCTTCTAAAGGCTTACGGGCTTCGAAACGCTGATCTGCCAGCAGACTCGTCAGGTATGCATCTGCCAGTAATTGACCAGCTGCATAAGTCACAGCAAGCATTTGTCCAGTGCCCTGCAAATGAAGACAGGGAGCTGACTGCAAGGTGTCATCCATGCAATATAGGACGTGCAAAGCTCAAATGCATAGGATACATTGGTAGTTGCAGAGGTCTTGCTTCACTGCTGGTGCTATGTAAATTCATCAATGGTGAATTTGAGGGCAATTTGTCCAAATTGAACCCCTTTCAAACCGCAAGTATATTGATTTCGACTGATGATCCGGCACTCCGAGTTGACAGATTGTCTGGCCCCACACTTCACGTCCTGCCCAGCGTCCTGCCCATACAAAAAACAGCAACAGCGGCCAATATGAATCCAGAGATGATGAAGCTGGCGATGGAGCAGATGGTAAACAGGACTCCTGCTGTTAAAAGTCCTTCCGCACTCACGATGAAGAGGCTAACGCAGTGTCTGGTTTTTGTAGTCAAAGATGTCGCCGGAGCAGGTCGGCGTAGGCTATATGCTGTCGGCCATTGGCTGCCAGCTTGTTCGCAAAGTGGGAGTTGCATACTTCTGCTAACAATTTTGTATGTTGCAGATGGCCGACATGCAAAGGACTATGGGCAATCTGACTCCAGCGCAAATGCAAGCCTATCAACAACAGGCTGCCAACCTCAGCCCAGATGACATTCAACGAGCAAGAACCCAGATGAATGGTATGACTCCTGATCAACTCAAGCAGGCTGCTGGCCAAGCAAGCGCAAGCTTGTCAGCTCACGAGAAATACCAGCTTGACGGGGCCAATAGCCTGAAAGCTGCTGGCAACCAGCTACACAGTTCCAAGCAGTATGCAGCAGCAATAGACAAGTACACCAAGGCCAAATCCAACCTGACAGGTGAGGCAAAACAGCTTTTCAGAATATGACATTCCCAGCATGTTGGGCCGCAACTTCTGTGGAAATGGATGTCATTCCTGCAGGTCAACCCTCTGACCAAGCAAAAGACATCAGAAAGGCCTGCATGCTGAACATCTGCAGTTGTCACTTGAATTTGGGACAGCTGGAATTTTGTGCTAAGGAGTGCGATGAGGTGTTGTCAATTGATGCAAGCAATCGCAAGGCATTGTATAGACGAGGGCAAGCATACAGTGGGCTTTCCAGGTACACAGCATGTCAATCAGTTGTCTCTTGTTTTGTTTCCTGCACGCCAGCAGGGCCAGGCGCGCAAGGCCGCTGTCTGGACTACAACCACCAGCAGTCACCAGATATCCAACCTTAATCTGTGCTCAGCTATGCGTGCATCTGCATTGATGCATCTGGCAAGATGCTGATGACCTGATCAACACATTGTCTCACTACATGTTTCCACCAACAGTGAGAACAGCTAAGTCAGGTTGTAGTGCAGCCTGCAAGGTTGGGTCCTACTGTGATTGCTGTGACAGGTATGCTGAAGCAGTACAGGATCTGACAAAGGCGTTGGACATGTCACCTGCCAACGAGAAAGAAGTGATAGCAGCTAGGCTGAAAGAAGCTCAGCAAGGCGCAGCTAGTCAGGCCTCTGCATCTCAGACCCCCCCTGCCGTCAAGCCCCAATCCCAGCCAAACTCTACCACCCCTGGGGCACCAGCAGAGCAGCCCTCCACTCGCAGCAATGACGCTGCAAGTAGCAGCAGCCAAGCAGGAAGAGCCACAGTTGAGGATGGACATGTGTCAGATGCTGAATCAGACACAGTTGAGGAGATTCCTGCAGCCCAGCCACAGGTTGCAAGACAACAGCCGATGGGTGGGGCACCCATGGGTATGCCTCCTGGGGCAGGTGGGGCGCCCATGGGTATGCCGCCTGGGATGGACCCTGAGCAGATGCGCCGCATGATGCAGGACCCCACAATGATGCAGCAGGCAGCAAATATGATGAGCAGCATGGACCCTGCGCAGCTGGAAAGTATGTCTAGAATGGCTGGCGCGCCAGGTCAGCTTTTGTGCTAATGAAGCGTCTGGTGGCTTACTACAGTACATTGAGCGTTGATGGGTGTACACTGAGGACATGCTTGATGTGTACATGCTCTGACTAATGCGTATAGAGACAGGTTGTGTCCACATCCATGTGTTGCATGTATCATTTGTATCTTGCCCTAGCGTTCTTCTAAGCTGCCAGACGTCTCTGCTTTGTCCAGCTGATGTTATACTTTGAGTCTATCAGCTCATGCATCACGGGTGTCTGATGCATCACACTGTGCCTACAGCGGGCATGCAGATGTCGCCAGAGATGCTGAAGAGTGTTAGCTCCATGATGTCCAGCATGTCCCCAGAAATGATGCAAAGCATGATGTCAATGGCCTCTAGCTCTGCTGCTGCCACTGGTGCTGCACCGCCTCCTGGAGCTCCTGCTGCCTCTGGTCAGCAAACTGCACCTGGTAGGTTCTTTGTTGCCACATCTCCTGGGCCATGCTGTCTTTGATGGTGGCGTGCATCACTTGCAAAAAAGGTGGTAAGTTGGCATACAGAGTATCATTGATCTTTTACCTGTGTAGTCAGGTCTTGATCTGGAACATCCAGTCATGTCATATGTTGCCAACAAGCATACTTGCATCCAGCATGTCTGGCAATGCATTCACTGTCTGTCATTTTGCGAGGCTGTTGTGGGTGTGATGCCTGTATTCTGTGTGTCGTGATGCGTCTGAACAGTGGCTGTGTGCATGCAGGCCAGCAGATGCCAGCAGGTGGGCCACAGATGGGACCTGAGATGATGGACCAGATCCAGCAGCGTCTGAGTGATCCAGCCACAGCAGACTTGATCAGCGCCTTCACTCAGACCATGAAGCCAGAAGACCTGGCAGGCATGCTGAAGTCTGGCGGCATGGATGTCACGCCAGAACAGGTAAGGGCGCTCTGCTTGCCTGCTGAGGCCAGTGACCGGGTTCTAGAGCATCTCTTGCAATCATGCTATGTATGATTGGCTGAGCTTGGTAATGGCCACAAGTCGCATGTTGTCTTTGTTGCTTTGAAAAGTGTTGCTGTCGCATGGGAAGGGGTTCCGCAACCTTTGCATGCAGGTTTGAGATTGATATTTGGGTATCATGAATTACTGTTTTGGTGTGTGGATGAGCTGTGAAGCAACTAATCACATCCTGCCATTACAATTGACAGGCAGTAGACGACTATGTTTATCTTGTTATTCTGCAGGCTGCTCAGTATCTCACTTATGCCAAGAGAGTCAGCCCCGCAAACATGCGCAGGCTGCTCAGGCTTGCAGCATATGGAGTACCTGTATACACCTTGGCAACGCAGTCTAGACAATTCTTTAAACAGCATCCCCTTGTGTTTTGGGCAATAGTTGTTTTACTGTTGGCATTGTTCCTGAGATTTCTGGGATGGGTATAGGATTGTTCGCTGGAACCTGGTGCAAATTAAGCGAGCTAAGATGCACATCTGTTTGCTTGCCGTATATGCTTCGCATGCAGAAAGCTGTTTATGTGAGAAATAGTCGTGTAGAAGTACTACTGTATGGACAATGGTAGGCTGTATCAATGTGTTGAGGAGTTGTGTGACCCATAAGTCATGCATACGGGTCGTCATGCAGATCCGTTTGCGGTTGCTAGTAGTGGTCCTGTGACTGGATCGAGCAGTGTTTTCTAGAGGCGCATGTCATCCGAAGCAATGTGTGTTCCAGATCTTGGGACGTTGTGTCATGTAAACAGGTGCAATAAAACATTAAAAGTACTACTAAAGAAGTACAATTGAAAGAAGTTCAAGATGTTGCTAATTCAATCATGCAACACTTGTAGTGCACATCCTAAGTATCAAAATTACACAAGCTCGTTTCAACACCCAATGCAAAGCTGCTAAATTGTATACATGGTTCTGGCATAGCTGGCCCACTCTACATGTCTTGTGCCCTGGCTTTATGTGTGCCAGAGCTGCTCTTCCACGAACAGTTGCAGCTTGCAAGCAACTCACATGTTCATACCGTTAAGTAACACAAAATATTACAATCTGGCAATCAATACAGAGCAACACGAAAGGCGTACAAGCAAAAGGTCCCTAATATGTTCAACAGACCGCGCTGGCACAGAGAACATGGGCAAAATGCTGCTGCAGTTCAGCAGTAGGCTTTCATTCAAGTGAATTGACACAAAATGTGCAACACAGCATGCAGCAAATGGCAGCAGAAAGGGCAATCTCCAGGAACAACACCTGCCATTAATTTGCTACTTGTAACATTTACAACTGCCAAACCCTCTTGCCCTGTGACCCACCATTGCTTTGATCTAGTCCAGTGTCACAGAGACTTTGCAGAGCTTGAAATGTGCCCAAGCCTGACACCTGTATTTACTGCATCCACAAATCTACATCTTGTGGAAATCACCCCTGATACGTCTTGCCAGCTGCATGTCTCTGGGCCTGCAGAGAGCAGGAACACAGAGTGAATTCGATGAGTGCAAACAGACTTGTGACATTAAGGATGATGGATGGTACTGGCTTCTTACATAATGGTCACCCTCTTAGCGTGAATAGCGCAAATGTTGCTGTCCTCAAGCATCCCAACCTGCACCACACCAAAACTTGACTGCACATCTTGAACCAACAAGAAATTGGGTGCCCACTCCAAGAGCAAATTTAACTCACCAGGTAAGCTTCAGCAGCTTCCTGCAGGGCTTCAACTGCCCGCACCTGCCACCGAAAGTCCGCCTGAAAGTCTCGAGTGATCTCACGCACTAGTCGTTGAAAAGGTGCCCGTCGTATCAGGAGTTCAGTGCTCTTCTGGTACTTGCGGATCTCTCTGCGGCAACAAGTTGCATCGAAACAGTGATGTCACTACTTTACAAGCACCGCTGCAAAGGCGAAAGCTTACTTCAAGGCGTTTGCACCGGGTCTCGCCCTTGTGCGCTTGATGCCCAGCGTGCTCGGTGTTGTCTTGCGCACAATCTTGGTGACCTTTGCCAGACGTTTGCCTGGTGCGAAATGGTTTGTGCTTTTCCTGGCTGTTTGTTTTGTACGAGCCATACTACGCAGAGATCTACAAACCAGCCAAGGCGGTAGCTGTCACTACTAGCGACTCAACGAGTACGGGTGGCACACTCACAATCGCAGACACCCATCAGCGGTCGACAAGCACGGACAGAGCTTCCCGTATGCTGTGCTGCGCTGGGCTTGTGCTGGGCCTTGGCAAGTTTGACCTAATTCCTCGTGCCCTACCCTGGCATGCTTTGCATGCGGTGCCACGAATTTTAGGAGACGTTCTGGCTGCAAAAGAATCAGCAGTAATGTGCAAGCATCCTTAAGTGACGCATGGTCAGGTCCTCGCTGGCCTCCTACTCTCGATTGCTCGCTTGTTGGGGCAACGGGGATTTCGGCCGCTTAGGCCACGGGGTAGGATGCTTTGGAGAGACCGTACCACTGATCTGTAGCCTGCTCTCTGACTTATCGGTAGCCCAAGCGTCATGCGGAGGTGCACACACAGTCGTTGTAACAGGTATAACGCCAGCTACTCGCTTCATACCTGGAGCTGTCGCCAAAGCTGTCTGATTGCAGACTCAGGAGCTGCGTTCAGTATGGGACTGAACGAGGATGGTCAGCTAGGACATTCCTCTGAAGCTCAATTTGTTCCAGTAGGTACTCTTCCACACCCTGTCTGGACGGTGATGGCAGGTGCTGGGCTACTTGCTTGCTAGTGACTGGTGGGTAAAGCAAATAGACCTGCCATCCAGCCCCAGCTGTGATGCATTTCTTGCCCAGGTCCCCCAAGAAATCGTGCTGCCTGAGCCTGTGACCCAAGTTGCTGCTGGTCATCACCACACTCTTTTTTTGACAGAGTCAGGCAACGTGTGGGCATGTGGACGAAACAGCCGTGGTCAGCTGGGCCTTGGCAGTAAAGCTGGGTCTTTTGCCACCATCCCTCAACGCTTAGAAGCTTTGTCAGGTTTGGTTGCATACGCGCACAAAGGCGTGTGTCATTTGTCTGCATGCACAAGACTCTTGCACATCAGCTGTATCTGGTGCAGAGCTTCAACATACCATGCTTGTATTGGTGCTTCGTATCCATCTGCCAACATCTTGTCATATCAGGCTGCCCTGCTTGCAGCATCATGCCTTCATATTAAATTTGCTGGCAACAGCTTGGCCTTCTGTCTTGCAATGCATACTCCAGTAAGCTGCTGCTTCACAACAAACAGAGCCGAACAGAAATACCCGATCCTGTGGGCTGAACAAGAAGAAGAAGAAGAAGATTACAAGCTTTGGCCAGTTGCTTCTCACCAAAGCATTTCAATGGCAGACGAGGTTGCTTATTGAGTTGCACAAGGCATGTGTCTTCCTGTTTCTGAATCTCTACATACTGTTAACATAGGTGCCAACATTGTAAGCATAGCTGCTGGAGCAGAGCATTGTCTGGCTGCAAACGCTGCTGGACAGCTTTTCAGTTGGGGCTGTGGCAGCAATGGCAGGTTGGGGCATGCACAGAGCAGTAGCCGCCTCTGGTTCTGGAACAAGGATGAAAGCTATCCAAGATTGGTGCAAAGCATGACAGAGAATGTTGCTGGCATCTCTTGCGGCCACATGCATTCTGGTGCGCTGCACGGCTCATGGTACAGGGTTCTGTGTGAACAGCAGATTATTTGTCAACCATACCAGGCATGCATGACCGAAACAGTTCAACTTCAGGACCATTACCCTCGTCTGCCAAAAGGCCTGCTAAGCATGGCTCCTCCACTGTAACAAGCTGGTTTTGTGATGTCCCTATCAAACATTCTCACATCAACCATTGTTGCATTTTGACATCAGTCACAGGGCCATCATGCCAAAATGCTTGTTGATTAGAGGTTGATTATTGCGAATGTAAGTTGCATTTGACGGTACTAAATTATAAAGGGCGTTGAATGTGCCTGCAGGCTGCATTGACACAAATGGGATGGTATATACCTGGGGTTATGGCTCATATTGGCAGCTAGGGACAGGCCAGACACTGGATGCAGGAATGCCTCACAAGGTACCGCCTAAACCCACAATGACTACGCTGTGTGCTGAAGCACTGCCTTGTCCAGGCAACTCTTTTGTACACATCGCAGCAAGAAGCAGCTTCGAACTTTGAACCTTGTATGCCAAGGAACTTGTTTAGGACTGTCTCTTGCTCTGGCTGACATGTTCAGACCCATCAATGACACTGGAGGGTCTCCAATACATCTGATGCCTAGCATAACAGCAGATACCTTTTTTCCCCGTGCTAAGCAAATAAGTGTGCACAGCTTGCTACAATTGTTAGGTATGTGAGCCCCAGTAAAGAAGGAGAGAAAGGGGAAAGGAAAGAGAGAAAAGGAGAACAGTGCTAAGACATAAAAGCAGCAGCGCTGTTGCAGGTTGATGGGGTGCATGGAGCAACACAGCTCGCTATGGGAGGTGCGCACACCTTGGCACTGCGTCAGACTGATGATGTAGTGGCTTGGGGTGCCAATCAGAACGGAGTGCTTGGTATGGGTGTTGGAGTTAGTCAGGATGCACGAGTTCCAGCAAGGGTGCCAAAGCTAAGCTGCAGTCAGGTGAGATGTTGTTTGTGGCAAATGTTGGCAGTGGCATATACATGTTTCGCTTTTCCATAAATGATCCAGGTGACAAGTTGTGTATGATGCATCGTGCTAAACGAGCATTTATAGGGTTGCATGTGTGAGAGGTAATCATTGTTTGAACGCAGAAACTCCTGTCTCAAGTTGCTACCCAACATGGTATGCCTTTGGTGGCAAAAGCCCTCATGCTTCCATTCTGTTTAGGCATCCTGTGTCTGGCATATCTTGCATTCCTGTCATGTTTTCTTTTGTGATCCAGAGCGACTGATGAATGAGGAGTGGCTTTTCAGTTTTAAGGCAGGGCCTGTTTGTGCTTAGGCTAGTATTCACGATGGCTCAATTGAAAACTGCACAAACCTGATGGCAAATGACACAAATGGAGGACTGTGCGTCTCTACCATGTAGGTGTCTACTGGCTGGAAGCACAGCGCAGCAGTGGGTCATGCTGGTGAGCTATATTCATGGGGTTGGGGTGGCTCAGTGGGGACTGCAACCAGCTTTGAAACAGGACAATCTAGTGGCGGACAGCTTGGCCTGGGCAACGAGTTTGACTACTGGAAGCCAACACAAGTGACAGATTTGCTGATGTCTGGAAATGGCACTCCTGAGTCTGAACCTACAGCGCCTATATTGGCATCTAGCTGGAAGGCCATGCATGTGTCTTGTGGCACACAGCAGCTGTTATTGAGATCAAAGACTCATGATCACACATGACTGTCATTCTGTCACAGCGTGCGCGTGACGTTTTTTGTGCTATACAGACTTTAGTGATTGTATTTGCTTGTGAGCTGCAGAGTGCACTACACGTGTATACACGTAGACCGTTTAGTGTATTTTATGGGGTTCTGTCAATACTTCATCAGGCTTCAACACAGCATTCTCCCCTGGACTGCTTGCAGTTGAAGTTTGCTGAGTCAGGCTGGCAATGATCGTCCGGTAGGTCCTTCAGTTTTAGCTCTTTTCAATCCCGAAACGCCTATTTTAATTCCGAATCATGCAAGTCTTGAGCTGCCCGCGTGCCACACGGAGCATCTGTACGCCAGCCGAAGAAATCCGACCTGGCTGAGCGTCTCGTTGTGAGTATTTCGGAAGCCCGGCAAATGCAGGGCGCCTTTCAAGTCTCTTTGTAAAAGCCAAGCCAGCTCTTGTTCTCACTGCGTTGTATCGTGTGCATGCCTTCAAACCATACTGAATTTTCCGGAAACCAACAGATCGTATGATCGTAGGCTTCATTCTCGTGCTCCTGGCGATTGCCGGAGGTGTTGCCATGTTTGCATACATTTGCAGGTAACGCAGAGTGCTCTCGTGTTTGTCGTCGCATGCGACACCCTTCGAAACTCACGAACGCTTTGTTGCTTGCAGAGTGAAACAGTTTGCCATGAGAAGCCAGTATTTGCAACGGACCGCAGCAGCAAGGCGAACAGGTGCGATGAGCTGTATGACAGTTGCTCACAACTGCACGCCTCTCACGCCAGTCGACATCAGCTCGCTAAACTGTTCGTGTCCCGGCCAGCAGCCCTGCAAGTCGACGCTATGGTTGAACCCAACGCAGTGTCACCACCACTCATAGATTACACAGCCCATGCTCGACAATCGGCGCGATCAAGAAAACGCTATCTTAGTTCGCCATGTGCAGCTCACACTTTGGTTGGCTGCAGGTATTGTAGATATGCCCAGCTACCCAGCGCCTCTGGTCCAGCTCAGACCAGTTGCCACACACACCCCTGCAACGGAAGATGAAGGCACTGTACGAGAGTGTCCGATATGTTTTGAAGAGATCACTAAAAATCAAGACTGGCTGCTGCTCCCATGCAAGCATGGTGTCTGCGCAACTTGCTATCAGAAGCTAATACAAGACCAGCATCAGGTCACTACCTGTCCGCTTTGTCGGATGCCTCTCTTGGAGCCTGTGCCTAAGCAGACCAATGCTTCAAGCCTTGTGACAGCCCCTGGAACACCAACCATGTCATGTCCCAGGAGCGTTCAGCATATGCCCGTCATCACACAAGCACCAGCAAACTGGTTCCAGATCCACATGCCATTGCCAATGGTTCGACCGTCACCTCCACTGCCAAATCAGCATGACTTGCAACCAGCTGGTTGTCCACTGAGCAGTATACTGTAAAAATCGCCTGCTATGCTTGCGGTCTTCAGAAGTGGTCAGAGTTTAGTAGCTTGCCTGTTCTGGCAGTTGCTTGGCGCAGAGCATATACTTTCTTCTGCGTTTGCAGCCATTGTACTTGTACAACAAATGTGGCCATCTACTATGGTCTGGCTCTGTTTGGTAGCCTGCACCCCTTCACTAAAGAGTGACTTTTTGAGTGAGCTGAGTCACAGCAAAAGAGCTTGCTGGCAGCAGGATATGATCAGTAGTGTAGTATGTGTGATTGGTGTCTAACGTGAAAGCCTTTGAACTTGTCGTAAGTACTGAAACCTTACTTTTCCCTGATGAAGCATGTGTTTGGACTGTATAAGCCTGTTGACCCAGCAGCGTCTGGGGATCAATATCGATGTTGCATCTAGCTGCTGAAGCTTCTGGTATGCTGGCCGTTTGGCCGGCATGCAGCTGCTCTACAATTGAGCCTTGGCATAATGCTTACAGGAGCTTGCTGGCAGCAGGATATGATCAGTAGTGTAGTATGTGTGATTGGTGTCTAATGTGAAAGCCTTTGAACTTGTCGTAAGTACTGAAACCTTACTTTTCCCTGATGAAGCATGCGTTTGGACTGTATAAGCCTGTTGACCCAGCAGCGTCTGGGGATCAATATCAATGTTGCATCTAGCTGCTGAAGCTTCTGGTATGCTGGCCGTTTGGCCGGCATGCAGCTGCTCTACAATTGAGCCTTGGCATAATGCTTACAGGTTCATGCCCAGAGTCTGTGCACACGTGTGCCTAAGTGGTATGGTCAGTTATAGCTATTAGCTGCAGCTGATCATGTGACACTGTACTGATGAATCAATTCTGCAGCACGTGCTTGCTGTGAGTGAGTAGCTGCACAAATTCGTAGAATCAATTATTAGCTGTGTCATGTAATTACTTATAAGCTCACTAGTGAGTACTCTAGCCTCTGTGGAACCCACAGGTGCATGACGTGCACGTGCCTACATACATATACATTCATCCAACGGGACAGCAGCGCTTGTGGTAGGGCCAACATAGCTAAGCTGTGAGGGCTGATTGAGGGAACCCCCTGATCACTAATGAGACGGCAAGTGGCATGGTACCGTGACAGCAGAGCAGTCGACAAAAGCATGGATGCTGATTGGCTAGTCTCTGCAAGCCTAGCTGCAGAAAGTCTTGCTGGCACCCAATGGATTCGAGGTGCATTTCAATGCACTGACACAACCTTGCTTGACTGCATGTACTATCTGATGCAACTGGTGTTACACCTCTAGGATCCAGGCATTTACCCAAGCTCTGCAAATTAGTGTGTCTAAGATCCAGTCTATCAAGGAAAGTCTTGCTGGCACCAACTGGATAATGATAGGACCATGAGCCAATCTATCGAAAATCCATCCAGCCTGGCAGAAATGCTTGGCTGGGACCAAATGACAATCCCCGCTGACGCTAAGGGCCCACGAGGGGCCCATGTGATATTTGAGGAGATCAAGCCGCTGAAGGGAGCAGTTAGTCATTTTACTGCATAGTAGTTACTGTACATTGAGCCTCGAGCAAAAGGTCACAAATTTAGTTCACTGCGCCTGCAGTGTAACGGTTGCATCGTGTACCACTCTCTCTGGCAGGCAGCAAGCGGCTTGTCCAAATCACTGGAGGCTCTAAAGTGGGCAGAGAAAGCCGGGCTTTGTAGCCAGTGTGCTGCCCGTTAGGGAGCTGACAATCTCGTGTGGCACAGTTTGTCCCGAGATCGTAGATTGCACCTGGCCTGCCATTCTTGGTGAGCGCAACTGAACGACCAGCATTTAGGGAGTTTGCGTAATGCGTTGTAGTGATGTTCTTTCAGCAGCAGGCGCTAATTTCCACGGGCACTGCAGTGCCTTTCACTTGTATTGTGATCTTTGCGGCGGCCCCGCTGGTCTCGCCGCAACGATCGTGTCATAATCAGCTATTTTATTTGGCTGACAGTCCATTGGATTGCTTGCAGGTCGTCATTTGATCTGCCGTCAAGATGTCGACAGGCACCCCGTATTCGACGCCCGAGGAGCTTATCAGTGCGCTGTACAGTACCTCTTCCACGTTACCAGGCCCATTTCAGGAGATCAATGAGAGTTTCCTGCTCGGCAGTGCGTACCTGGTGTTCTTCATGCACTGCGGTTTCGCTATGGTGAGTCACAGCGATATGCTGACACGCAGCGCTGCTTCTTGTTTCCAACTTGGAACCCCAATACTGCAGCCCAGATATCCTTAACGTTCCGTTCTTCTTGCAGCTTTCCATTGGTTGTGTCAGAGCCAAGTTTGCAAAGCATATTGCCATCCTAATTTTGGTGGACGCAACAGCCAGTGCCCTTGGGTTCTACCTGTTTGGTTTTGCGTTTGCATATGGTGATGACGCCAGCGCAGATGGTTTGAGCCCAGCTGGGAATGCCTTCATTGGCAAGAACTTTTTTGCTATGGATAATATGGCACCCACAGCTTACTACAACTGGGTCTTTCAGTGGACGGTAAGCCATGTTCGGCTATTGTGCAGGCCAACACTCTGTCTGCCCAAGCAGTACAGAATGTGCTCAAAAGCGCGCAAGCCTTGTCTTGTCCTCGTGTTAGAACCAGAAGCAAGCCATATGCATGCTGCTGACAAGACCTGGCATTCTGACATGATGCAAATTGTTGATGCAGATTGCATTCGTGCACTCTTTCCTGCATTCTGTTATGCTTGTATCATGTGTGCTCCAGCCCCGACACCTGACATCAACTTTGCCTGTGCTGCAGTTCGCTGCCACTGCCTGTACCATCGTCTCAGGAGCCATCGCAGAGCGTACTCGGTTTGAGGCCTACATTTTGTACTCATTGTTCATGAGCTCCTGGGTGTACCCCGTCCTCATCCACTCCATCTGGTCCTCCTCAGGATGGGCTTCAGCCTTCAGGTGACTCATGTCTTACTGCTCAAAGCACCTTGCACTCGGCACTGAAGACAATTGTTTGCAGGGAAGCATTGACTGCTGCTGCTAACAAATGCCTCTGCTGTGACATCACATGCCCGTTTGTCAATTGTTCGCTTATAGTGCAATGCACAAGACTGCTAACAGTGTTTGGTGGCAGCGCCTTGTGATGCTATGCACTCTGTTGCTGATACAAGGCTTGCCCACTGCAGGAAGGGAACTGACATCAACGAGCTAGTTGGGGGTGGTTACCTGCTGTTTGGGTCCGGCGCCATTGACTTTGCTGGCTCAGGTGCTGTGCATATGGTTGGAGGCTATGCTGCTTTTGCTGGTGCCTGGGTCTTGGGTCCTCGTATTGGACGTTTCCTCCCTGACGGCACGGTAGGCACCTGCTGCTGCACCCAAGCCAGGCCCAGTCACCACGGCATGTCATCAACTGTGCCACCTGTACCTGTGGTTTCTGCTAAGATGTCTGCTATGATGTCACCTATGACGTCACCTATCAGCTCTGTTCATGTCCTTCACTCCAATATTATAATAGCAATTTATGTGGATGCAGTGTCTGTTTGCATGGCCACTGTATCTTGCTTACCTTTGTCGTCATGCACATTCTCAAGACAGTGTGTTTGGTGGTGTTGCAGTCCGTGGACATGGCGGGCCACAACACCTCCCTGTTTGTGCTTGGTGTCATGATTCTGTGGTTCGGCTGGTACGGATTCAACCCCGGTAGTCAGCTCGCCATCGTCACCCCAACCGGCAGCACCTACTCAATTGCTTCAGCCGTGTCAAACGCTGCTGTTACCACTTCCCTGGCCCCTGCTTCAGCTGGCTTGACTGGCCTGTTTGTCACAGCAATCCTTCTCAAGTTGAAGACTGGCAAGCACCACTGGGACATCATGGCTATGGGTAACTCCACCCTGGCTGGACTGGTGGCTATCACTGCTGGATGCTCCACAGTGTACCCCTGGGCTGCTATCACTATTGGCATTGTGTCAGGCTTCATCTACCCCTTGGCCTCGCGCTTGATGGTGCTCATCAGGGTGGGTTTGCGCTCCCTCTTCCAGACTGCCTTCTTTGACACGCAGTGTGACGCACAATTCATGCGGTAGGTTGCTTGGTGCGCACTGGTTTATGAATGCTACACTTTAAAAGTTTCAGCTGGCAAGCTGAAAGTGTGGCTGCCTCAGCAGTGGTTTATCAATGCCATATTGTGAGGTTCCAGCTGGAAGTGCAGTATGCTGAGCCCCTCATTGTATGCAAGAAACATCTTTGAGCGCACGCTTGTGCAGCAAAAGACTGCTGTGCTTGCACATTGGTTTTGTCTTTTCTCCATGTGATAGTGACAAGCTGGAATCATCTGAACTTGCGGTTTTCACATTCTGCTGTGCTGATTGTGTTGTGTCATGTTGCAGATTGACGACCCCTTGGACGCCATTGCGGTGCACGCCTTCAATGGAACATGGGGTGTATGGGCTGTCGGGTTGTTTGGAGCCAAGAACCTGATCAACACTTCATACGGCTACAACCCTTACACCACTGGCGACCGTCACTACGGTTGCTTCATGGGCGGAGGAGGGAATCTGCTGGCTGCTCAAGTCGTTTACTCCATCTGGCTTGGAGGTGGGTTGCATGTTTGACTTGGCCTTGCAGACTTTGCTTGCCATTGCTGCTTGCCATTGATGCAAGGCACAACTGGTGTTGTCCTTGTCATTGCTATTGACCGAGTGTTCATTAATTGGTATTGTCATTTTTTTGTTTTGGCTTGCCTTGCTTCAACTCATATGCAGTGCATGGCTGCCCCTTTTGGCAGCGCTCAAATGCTGTGTGATGCTTGCCATGGTACTGTGTGCAGCTGTTAATAGTGTCAGCAGCTCCTGTGCAGAGGACATCTTCTGCAGTTGGTCCCTCTTGCAATCTGCTGCATTGCAACCTGCTGCATTGCAATCTGCTGCATTGCAATCTGCTGCATTGCAATCTGCTGCATCGATAAATGCATGAACACAATGTCTGATCAGAACATGCTGCCTTGTGCTTGGCTGCAATGCTGAGGTTTGCTAGCTTGTTTCTGCAGCTTGGGTGTTGGCCAACATGTTCACCTTCTTCTACGTCCTGAAGCTGTTGGGCTACTTCCGTGTGAATGCTGCTGATGAGGCTGCTGGTCTGGATGCCAGCCACCACGGTGGCAGTGCCTACCCTCTGGACCTGGACGACGATGCATCCCACAAGGGCAGCAGCTACAACGGCAACCAAAGTGGTTACAACAAGGTGTGTGACTGCTCTGCAGCTGTAGCATCAAATGTTTGTGTCACTTGTGTTGCTTGATTTTGAAAAGTGTAGACAAGATGCATGCTGCTGGGCACAGTGAAACGTCTGTGTGCTGGCCTGAATCGGACCAGCCTGTCACGCATGGACAGGCAGTGTACGCACGGACAGGCATTGTCTGCATGGCTGTGCACCAGCTGTTAAGGCCCTTGTGGCTGCTTCAGTAGTGTTGGCCATGAGCTGTGTATATGCAGCAGTTGGCTGACCCTGCTGTTGGTGTGTGCGTGCAGAACGAGTTGGACAGCATCAGAAGTGAGCTTGCATCTCTGCGACAGTCTATCGGCAAGAACAGGTCTGCTGACAACGGCGTGACAGACGGTGTTAGAAATGGTACACGTGCTGAAGCAATGCCTGGCGGCAATATGGTCTAGAAGTATTTCCCAATCAAGTTCTGGGTCTGTTCCCCTACACACCTCCTGTTGTATGTCTGCCTTCAGATCTATACTACCCTCAGTATCCTGAAGAGGGCACTATCTAAGTTTGTGGATTACAATGCTCTATGCAGCAGTGGCTGTAGATTATACCATCTGTTGGTTGAGTGGTGCCTGTCGCCTGACAGGACATCCTGCCCATCCTGATAATGTGTGAACTTCTGATTTAGTCATCAAGTCCCTGAATGCAATGCAGCTCCCTTTGCATTAAGGCAGGTTGTGGCTTTCATCTGGTGCAGATTGTGTTTGCCAAAAGAATCAACCAGCAGAGTACATCGTGTGTTTTGTTCTGCTGTTGATGCTGCCTGGTTGGCTGCATTTGGACAATTTTTTTGCTATGTAGTCTTGAGTGTCCCCTTGCTGGAGTACATCTGGAGTACAGCACTTACTAGGGCATTGTCTACTGATCTGCAGCATTAGTACTAGCTAGTGCTGTTCCTTACTTTTTTGGTCAAAAGTGATGCATGGCGGACCTGCAAGACATGTCCATCAGATCTGTTTCTGTTGAGTCTGTAATGGCTGATCACATCCTTGCTTATGCCACCAATCCGTTGGCAGGCTGGCCAAGCTGTAATTACTTTTGCATGATACTGTTCCTGCGCTCTGTATTGTGTGCAGAAACACGCTCACTGGTGAACACACAGCAGCAGGCCTTGGTTATGTCAGCTTGTAGGCAACCGTTTACATGTGGTAATCATCAAATCTCCACAATTATCTTTGCCTCAGCTTATGGTACTAACACTACTCTTAACAATACACGACAGTGTCATCACAAGCGACACCCAGCCTAGGTAACGGCAACTATGCAAAGCTAGGGGAGCCCGCGCACAAGGCGCATGATGTTGGCATCTGCCTGGTCATGGATTTCATTGTACATGTCCTTGATAGATTGCATTGGTCTGCAGACTAGATCCGAAATCATGTCAAAATATTGGGGAGACTGGATCATGGAGAGATTGTGGCACAGTATGCAGTCATGCATTGTGGTCAGCAGCCCTGCTTGTGCTGCATCAGTATGAGCCATGTATCAGCCATGCTGCTTGTGAGAAGCTGCATCTGCAGTTGCTTCACATAGAAATAATACGCTGCAGCGTCACCGGTGTGTCTGCTTCAAGTCTACCACTGAGACTGAGTGCAATAAATAACTGCAAGGCGCCCAGGGTTCTGACTGTTGTCCAACACTTTTGACGTGCTGACCACATGGCGCCATGTATGACTGTACCTACAAGTGTCTGCAAATGTGACATCATATTTCCTCATCGCTATAATCAGAGCTGCTGTACTCTTCCTCCACAGCCTCTAGAGTTGGGTTCAGTACAAAGTCTGGAACAAAGGGTGCAGGCCGCACAGCAGGCTGCGTTGCCTGCTGCATGTCCTTGGCAGGAGTCTCTTGAACCTGAGCAACTGGGAATTGTCCAGAAGCTGATTGGACAGCAGGCACGCTGGCTTGCTGCAGCGGAGGTGCACCTGGCATTGCTGCTGGCAATGCAGCAGTCTGAAGGCCCACACCACCAGCTGATAACAGTTCATCCAGTCCTGCAGCCAGCATGGTAGTGAGAAACACAGGAAAGGCTGACAAATGCAGCACACATTTCAAGCTGCTTGCCACATCATACACCAAGCAAATAGACATCACATTGTCTACAACTCAACTGAGTTCTGGCTGACGACGTGAGTCACAGCAACTGCCTGTGAGGCCAACTGCCAGCGTCAGGATTGGATGATTGGTCAACACAGAACTTGGTTGTGAAACACGTATGCATGGTGCAAATTGGCCCCACAAACTTGTATTTGGTCCAAGCAAATGACAAGTTTGCCAGATAGCATGAGAAGCATGACAGCAGGCAGTTGATGGCAGACCCACCTGGAATGGGCATGCCAGGCTTCCAACCTTTGGGCATGGGCGGTAGCTTCAGCCCTGGGGGTAGCTGGGGGGTGACACCTGAGCTTGCACCCTGGCTTGCCTCTGAAGGCATTGGCGTAGAGTCTGCCTGTTCTTGGGCTTTCTTGTGGTCACATTCAGCTGAACGGTCAAGATCAGTCTTAGCCATAGCATACAATATGAGGAAGCCAGGTCTTCAAGTGGTGCAATAAGCTGAGGCAAGATGCTGGCAGACTGTCTTGAGCTTTGATTGCGTTCGTACAAGAGGCTTAATCAAGAGAGCAAAAGAGACAAGCGAACTGCGTCTGCCAACAAAGGTCTGCAAACAGTCAGCAAACAGCATCCAAAGATGCGTCACACAGAGTACCTTGGAACTGGTGTAGCTGTGATGCCCTCAGCTGCCATTCTTGTGGATTTGGCGGCCTGAAGTTTTGAGGCAGGGGTTGACTAGGCTCATGTCCCAGAGGTGCATAGCTTGTGTAAGCAATCTTATGTGCATATTGGAGGACTGCGCGAAGATCCAGAGGCAACTGTGACACCGTCAGCTGTGAGTGCTTGGCGATGCTAGTCTGCAGTTGCTCTGCCACTTCCTGAAATCACCGTCAGCAAACTATAATTTGCATCCTGCCAAAGGGATGCACATTGGATCTGAGGCTGCAACGCTGTTAAACCTGTAGCTGAAGAAGTCTTGGATCATTGTGAAGACCTATTGCTTGCATGTCAAATTTGCAACAACATAAGCCAAGCTGGGCAGCCTCTGGAACCAGGGTAGGCTGTCCGTCCAGCCCGCGTAAGACTTGGAATCTCCACCACTTTACAGATAGGTCTCTACAAAGGGAACTTTGATTGCAGCCATGGTTTGAGTACAGCAGCAAATGTGAAGTCACCTGCCCGTTGCGTTCTGAAGCGCGACAGCTTGCGCAGATTACAGACTACTTCTGCAAGGTGTTGGCTCAATACTTGAAGCACACAAACTTCTTTGTGTAGGCGTTATAACAACTGACCTAATTCAGTCAGTCGCCCAGCAGTGCTGGGCCAGCACGGAGTGCCGACCAAGGATCCCATCAAGTTGTGCAAGCCTTTGCACAGGTTGACATGTTTCAGGTCGCCTACCCCCGCTGAGTCTCCGTTGCTCCTGTTGCGGTGAGGATTTATAGAAGGCTTGTACTTGATGGTCTGTATTTGCGGTCTGGAAGGCTTTACATCCTGATAAATTTCTGCTGTGGCGACATCCCTAGCTGCACTGAACAGACTTGTGGAAATGCAGGTTCTGATGACTGTCTTCTGACTATGCGCCAGGCAGTGTAAGAACCATGGACTCATACTATATTGCTCCCTCAGCCTGTAATTCGTACAGCCCTCCTGCGTCATGCTCGCAGCCAATGCCACATCAGGATACTGTCTTACTCACATACGTATTCTCTATTTTTGGCCTGGTGCTGCTTCTGATGTTTAGCAGCTTTTATGCCTGTCACCTTTACGCTCAGCGTCTTGAAAGGCTCAACCCACTCAATACAGCTCCGCCTGCTCAGGTATGCAATTCACTGCAATGGACTGCTTGACAGCCCAGTGTCAACTGCTGCTTTGCATGCAAATCCAGGAAACAAATGCACTTTAGCTCAATTTCAAGCAGCCAGACATGTCTGGTGCAATCTGTCAAATTGGGACTATACTTTGATTTGGGACACTGTACAGAATATGTCTGTGTCAGATTTCACAGCGGCCTTGGCCCTTGAATTGACCTGCTGATACGAGCAATGCAGGATGCTGAGAGCCAGCTTGTGCCAATGAAGCAGGCATTCTTCATTGAGCAGCCAGACGGGTGAGGGTTTACAGTTGCAATCACCCTTGTGCCACCTCATGCCCATGTTTACTCATGTTATTGGTGTCTGAGCTGCACCCATCATCTGCAACAGCTATTCCTGTGGTTTATCATCCGCACAATATTGGAATTGGATTTGATATGTCCAGGTCTTCCTAGTGCACCTGCTTCATTGAGTGTGCATGTATAAAAACGTGTGGGTCTAGGTAGCTGGCTTGTGCAGGAAGTCTGATGTAGCCTGGGCAATCAGCACAGTGGTGGACGCACAGCCTTTGATTGATTCTGCACCTGGCAACGTGGCAAAGCCACCGGCTTTCCCACAGGCACCAAATGGGGATTTGTCAGCACTGCAGTCATCATCACAGGCAAATCTTCTGCCTAGTTTGACGTCATCGCGAACACAGCTGCTTCCTGGGTCTACAGGCAGCTTTTCACCTTTGCCACGCTGAGGCGTGAACAAGCTGTGGCCTTCCCAGCCCGTGTGCAGCATTTTTTGTTAGCCACAGCCCATCATAAGCCAGATCAGCACACATGGTTCTCAGCAGCACTTGCAGCAGTAGACATTGCAGCTCAGCAATATCATATGCCTAATGTTCAGCCTCCTAATATCTCGTGATTGATGTTCAAGCCTATGTATGCCATGCAATTTTCAGATTTACTGCAGCTTTCCTGACATTGGTCATCAATGAAGCACAAGCATTAATGAAGCAATATTGAAGCACATTGCTGCACAGCGTTGTTTGTAATGAGCTCAGACTTTGCAGCGCTGCAGCATGTTGACCTCAACCAAGAAGTTGTGCCACCTTGTAAGCAGCTGCTCTTTACAGCCGCTGCAAGCTCGCTGTGCCATTGTCAAGTCTTCACTACGACATGCTATAGCTGAGTCATACTGAAATCTTACATTGGAATCTGGCCATGCTTTGCGCTCTTGCTCTTGATCTTGCTTGAGCTTGATCTGGCGGTGACAACCTCTCAAAGCATAAACTGCGCGTTAAAAACCTTTGCAGTGACGTAACTTCTTTTAACGCACTCAATCCCAGGTTCGTCAAAGTCTGGAACACATCACCACATCTTGCTTTTCGATGGATCCTATCTTGTCCCGGCGATGATCAATTGGTACGCATACACAGTCAGATTTGACCTTTGCACCTGGTATTTGTATCGGCAGATCCATATCTTCGCTTGCTTTTCAGGAACAGGAGGCGGTGGGCTGCTGCAGCTGCAGTAGCTGCCAGTGGTGCAGCCGCTGCATATTATGTTTATGACAGGTGTAGTGACAGCTGTCCCGTTGTGCATCGCATTGCAATTCGAATGTCACAGTGTGTCAACACATGTGCAGGTGGGGAAAGTTACAAGAAGCCAGGGCAAGCTTGCAGGAGCTTGAGGCCAGGCACGTTTGGGTTCACTCTGCATTTTCACATCTTACTCACAGCAGCAATCGGCAGGGCTTCAATGACAGCTTGACACGCGGAGCTGTAATACTGCATTGTGCATCTTATGAACATCTCCAAACAGTGAATTCATATTCAGCGGCAGTTGAGTGTGTTGTGCTTGTTTCAGAGATGGCAAAGCTCCCTCAAGCATTGAGCCTGCCACCGTGGCACCTGCAAGCCCACGGAACCCGGCCTCTGAACCCGAGCCAACCTCTGCAGCAACCATTCAGCAGGATGCAGATCGCCACCTTGTCACACACTTTGAGAGTGTGCAAGCTATCTCAACAACAACCACCACTCCCAGTCTTCTGCCCATGCTGCTGCAGAGCTTGACTAGGAACACGGACCACAAGCCATTGTTAGAGCTACTCAGGTCAGGAACTCTTGCAAGCAATTTCTTTGTGCCCTCACCTCATCTACAGCTGTGGATGCAAGGCATCAGGGGGTCTTCTGCTTTTGCAGCAATTCTGACATTACAAATGCAGTCTCCTTCATATTATTATCTTCTTGATTACTTTGTGTGCATCACGCGGTACTTGGGTATGACATCAGGACGAGATCAGGACCTGCTCACACCCATTACAGCTGCAGCAGCACAAACATGCAATCTGCCTGATTCAAGCCTTTGTCTTGTGCAGGCAAGGAGGAATGGCTGCTGATGAGAAGTACGCAGCCTGGGAGGAGATCAAAGTGCTGACGTTCACTCGTGCAGTTGCTGCCTCATGGATGGTGTCTTTGCTGGACCTCATGAACCGTGTACAGCTCAACATACTGGGCCGCCACCTCTATCTGCAATCCAACATACTAGATGCCAGGTAACTGCATAGTGCATTGCTACTGCACTGTTGTTGCTAGTGGCAACGCAAGTCAACGTAGGCATTCAAGCTATGTTGAAGATGCAGATGGCCAACAGGCGCACCATCAGGTTTCACATACTTGATGGCAGTCAGGATCTATTTTACAATGGCAACAACTTGATTGTGCTAACAGGCATCCTCAGCATAGTGGGCTTGGCAGCAGGGAGCAGCCACTACAGATGACGCAGCGAGCCCAGGAACTGTTTCTGGCTTATGCTCATTACTGTGGAGAGAGGGGTGTTGAGCCCCTCATACCCATTGTCAAGCAGGCAGTCACTGATGCAGTCAGCAACATTGAGCTGACCACCAAGCTGGGCGCAGAACAGGTTCTGCAAATGTTCTCAGATGCCCATAAGAGTGAGCGTCCCTTGCGAGTGTTGTTGAGGCAGATATGTAGCTCTGTCGTCACTCGGAGTGTGGATTATGTCTCGTTTGCTCTTTGTTCCGTTGTTGATATACACACATATGTACATATGTACGTATGGGAAAGGCCTCTGGATGTTTAATGCTTGCAAACATCCAAACATCATCATGAGCTGGAAGGCGTTTGAATTGAGATTGATAATATCAATGTTTGCAAACAGCTGCATGAGCAGAGCTTTGCCTCCTGCCAGTGGTACATTGTAATCTTGAAGATTGAATGTTCACATGCAGCATGATGGTGCAAGTATCGTACAAGCACTGTATAGCAGACACCAGCAGCAGGTCTTCGAGGACCAAGAAAGCTTATGTTGTCTGCTGTCATGCAGGAGTGGCACCAGAATTGTCCAGATTAGGCTTTGAGGTGTTCCTGCTGCCCAGTCCTGAGCACAGGCAAGTGTGGCACAGTGCAGCACGCTTTCCTGACAATGGAGCTCT
>JAABUK010003623.1_pt1 | contig 25926 bp, 28 predicted proteins | sample 5559141 | NCBI WGS metagenome assembly JAABUK01 (sample SAMN10711869, study PRJNA513367) | rock metagenome | isolation source: Antarctica rocks | place: Antarctica: Victoria Land, Pudding Butte nord | collected 2016-01-03 | reverse complement strand
CCGAGATGGGCACTCGTTTTATAGACAGAAAGGTATAATGGTGTGGAAGGGAATCTTTCGGACAAGTATCATCATACCCTCCTCCTTCAACTCCAGTACGGACAGGCCCATACCGCAGGCCCAAACCACTGCCCAAGCCACAGGGTCCAGCGCGAAAATCGTCTACCTTGTTAGTAAAACTTGACCTACACCACAATACATTATGATAATGGATGAATAAGTGCGAACTTGAGCGTAGTATGCATATACGTCATCAGTCTTTTAACGATGAGGAATGGGGTACAGCGCCTCATATAGAAAGTCTGTGGGCCTGCGCTATGGGCCGGTCCGTACTGGATTCGCTCCTCCTTCCCTCCATCCATCTCTTTTTTCTTTTAGGAAGTACTGTTGTAATGCGTCCATTCTCGGCGCCCTGTAGAAGAGGACTGAGCGATCATGACGCGAAACAGCTCCTGGCTCCTTTCCCATTCAATGTCCAACAAGCTGATTTAACACCTCATCCACATCGCCGAAACCAATCATTAGCAATGTTTATTGAGGAACATATCAGATCGCTCAATCGTAGGGGAGGGTGTGGGGGCAATTCATTCCCCGCTTGCGCACCGACTCGGATCACCAGTCACGTACGGTATGAGTGCCTCGGAAAAGTGCCCCGGAAAAGTGCCCCGAAAAAATGCCCCGAAGAAGTGTCCCGGAAAGGTACCCCGAAAAAGGTTGCCGTAGCACGGGAACTCCGTCGATGACGTGAATGGCAGGAATCATGGAGTCTAAAACTTGAGAAGTCGTACATACTACTCTGTCCGGGCTATTGGATTTTCTCCAAACATCCCTAATCTGGACACAAGCCTCGACGGGTGGGGTTCGGCCGTTGTCGGGCTCATCTTCGGCGGAATCTGTGAGCAAATTCCTGGATCATACCCAAGGGATAGGATCGAGTGATGGGCGGATGATTCGGTAAGGATCCAATACTTTGGGGTATGATGCAGTAATTTGCCCGGTATATGTTCTTGGCGAAGATACCCTCGACGTGTTGGGACTCGGCGAATTGAATGCTCACGAGTGCTAATAGAAGCTTTCTGATATCGTACAATGTGCGAAACTTCAAGGATATCTTGCCATCGGAAAATGTGTCTGTAAAGCCTCACCTGAGGAAAATCGCGGTCTACCAAGAAGGACCCCTCTGATTTGTTAAGAAAAGCATCATGTCCTCAAAAACGATCATAGCCCTTTATAACTCCATGAATAGAATATGGGAGGATCCTTTCTTGAAGACCAGGGTACTGTAAAAGCCGTCTATTTAGGACGTGCCCGGGCGAACGACAGGCCTTAACTTCCACACAACGCCATGACACCCTCTTGCATGAACCGAATCATCTGAAATATTTTTGCTCTTGAAGATTTGGCAAGGGGGTTGGGGTAGCAATTTGTTCCCCACTTACGCCCTAACAGACTTGTATTACCAGACACGGAGAGTCCGTCGACGATGTCAGCGGCAGGATCGGTATTGGCCCGAGTTGGGGAGAGAGGCATCGCAGACCTTGCAATTCGATGGATAAGGAGAAGCCGTACTGATCTGCACAAACTATTCTCTTCTCCAAGCTCACTCCCTCTGGGGTTTCTTCCTAGCAGAGATGTAGTCTGGCTAAGGATGTAAGCTGGTCACTAATGGCATGAACAAGGTGAATGAGGTGGAGGTGGTGGAGGAATGGCGATTCGCCATGTTTCGATGCCGTCAGCGTCAATCTTTCCATCGGTTTCGTCGTTGAAGGTGTGAAAGACAGCCTTACGTCAAGACGGATCATATAAGCGGAGCTGAACTCGCGAGCACGTGCTAAAGAGTTTGGTCGACTGCTCACTGAGTCATAGTCTATCTGAGTAAAGGTCTGAAGGGTATCTGTCCAGGACGCTACAGCAAGGTTTATAATGGGCGATCCTCCTTTGGGGGACTTGAGAATATTTCCGATCGGCCACTCCAAGTTGCAGCTTGCCATAGTGCAGAGAGTCTTGGCTTTCGCCCAGCCATGAGAGCTGCAAATATCCGTTCATCGCTCTGCATTGACTCAATGGCTCTTGAAACACCTAGAATATGGGCGCCAATGAGGTTGCAGGGCATCGAAGTCTCGAAGAAAACACTGCCAAGTAGACAAACCAAGCCTTCGGAGCTGCAGCTTAGAGTAACGCAGCTGTCATGACTGACGAACAGTGCCTTGTAGCAGTCATCCTGACAACGCGCCATGGACGCAGACATTGGCGGTGTTCTCAAATCCGGGAGCTTGATCTAGTATGCTCGGGGAGCATCAAGACAATGGCAAGCGCCACGAATCATTCTTCAACCAAATCCTCTCATCTGCAAGCTCTTGCAAAGAGACCAAAAGCAGAAAACGAGTTCGCCGGGACCTGGCGGAGCTGGACACTAACGTCCTCACTGCTCTTAGAAATGCGACAATGAACACGATAAACGTGAAGTTATTGAAATCATCTGGAACGTTGGCGCTCGAAGCTGTGGGCTATCTTAGTCAGAGACTAAATGAAATCAACGAGAACTGTATTAGCATCGGTTATTGTACGACTTAAGTGCAAAGATAACCTGGCTTTCTTTTTTGGCTGGGAAACCCGGAAAGGAAATCTTAGGTAAGATGCATCAAGAATAGAATTGTATCTGCTGAAGTGTATAAGGTCACTAAGATCTCTCTGGCTTGCAGACCCGGTTCCTTTCCTTTCTCTTGCAAAGACCACTGACCACCGATCTCCAGCCCTTTGGCTTATACTAGTTAGAATATCCTGAAGCAGCACTCGGCCAAACAATCTCGTATTCGATCAATAACCCAGGCAAGATAGATTATTGCTGCGCCTCGGAGAAGTCCACGTTCGTCGTGTCCCATTAGCTGATTTGGGTTCAATCATTGAGCTCACGCTCTTAGGACGCATTGAATGTCCCGCACCCTTCACGATCTCCAGCGAGAGACGGGATCGATGTTCTAAGGCCCTTGTAGAGTGCTCACTCGTAAGCGGTGCATATAGTGCTTGGGTTATTTAGCTGTAGTGATCTCTTTTCCAAGTTCTTTCATCATCCACTTGGCACTTCTTGAACCTCACGGAAACACGTATTCAGGTTCGGGGTCTCACATCACCTTCCATCAGACTCTCCATCGATGGCCGATCTGCTAACTCCTTGCCTGAATGTCCGAACAGCGCTCGGCGTGGAGAAGAACGAGACGATGTCACTAGCTCGAAGGGACAACGGGGCCGAGGCACGACGGCTCACCCTTGGCATTCATGCGTGGTACAGCGCTGGAGCTGAATGTCACGACTGTGTGCATCCCCGTACCTCTTGGACGGCATGAAAACGCATCAAGGTAACGGCCACCAAGGTCCTCGTCCGCAGTAGGCCTGTGATCCGCGGTGACTGTAGCTTGTTTGCTGATTCTCGTGCAGTATTCCGATCAAGGCTCAGGTCCCATCGACTAAACCTTTTCTCAACCTTGGTGCCCGGGTGATCAGGTATGAACATCAGCGACAATAGCAATGATAGCGACGGCGCCATATTCGACACCTCACCATGTGCCACGTGGCTTCGCTATTGCCATATTGGTGACGGCTGCTAGGCCCCTCCGGAGACTGCGATAGCGCCGTTGATGCAGAAGGCAAGATGCGATCACGAAGAGCATACACAAGGGAATGATACTTCAGGAAGAGACATGACAGGCCCATACACCTTACATTCCAATGCGGGATGGTCAAGATGATGGTTCCGGATGCACCGGGTCCTGCAAAAGTGCCACAGCCAAACACTAGTACTATTCGCGGATATAACTACAGTATTGGAAAGCTTCCAAACGCTTGAGGCTTGAGGCGTTCACTTGGCTCGACATAGCAATACCAGACCTCGCGAATGGTGGCCATACAGATGGAGCTAGCAATGGCAGTCACTACCTCATTCAACACCAACCGTTACCCTAGGCACCTTCCTCTCTCGCACGCAGGATGCCCTTCATTCATCCTAGCAGTCATAACAATGTCACTGCACTTCTACAACAAGCTGAGCAGAGGATCAAACGGCCTGCAGCTGCTAGCCCCCTGCATATCATGGACGTCCGCGCTCTCGAGTCGCCGTCGCTACGTGACGAGCTTCGTCTGCATGCACGCTACATTCGCGACACGCTCGTACCCCTCCTCTCACGCCAGCCAAGGGTAACACACTCGGACCGTGTGCTCCTCCGATCCATTTTCAGGAAACTGGAGTCGACGCATGTAACACTCGATCTTCTCCGCTACTCTCGTATGGAGAAAGCATTAATGGTCATTGCAGCCCCTGGCGCCGCATCGGTACGTTTCTCCAATCTCTCGTTTCGTTTCTGGTACCGCGTCTCAGTTGTGAAAGGCTTGGAGGAACAGTTTGCCGATCATGCCATCCACTTCATGCCCTAGACTTGAGAGGAGAAGCTAACGTTTATGAGAGCCAGTGGCCGATGGAAGCGGTCGTGCAGGCGGAAAATCTGATACAGAAATGGGAAGACGAGTTGGGGCCGTTGAAGAATTTAAGATCCGATCTTTATGGACCTGGTGGCAGACTCGAGGGCGTAAGGAAAATCACCGACGGAGGTCACGGAGATGATGTGCGCACCATGGCCTGTCAATGGTTGGATTACGCTGACTCTGAGCAGGATACAAAGTCTGCTTGGTCTGTTGATGTCCTCAATCCCCTCCAATCTCACAGACATGGCTCTCTTGGTTTCGAAGTTGGCGAGTACGTACTTCAAAAACCCCTCTCAACTAGCGATCGGATGGTGGGACTGATCTATCTGCAGCTGGTGGCTCAAACCTGCCGCAGCATACAGGGATGGTATCATTGATAAAACAGCTCACGCTATTACAGCAGACGACAATGCTGCTTACGCGATTGTCGTGAGTGGTAGCAGTGAGCAAGCCTTGAAAGCAGATGGGCAATTCATATACCGTGCTGCATTGCACGATCCCGGGGTTTTTAAGCTCACAAAGACAATGACGACCAACGCTGAGAAGATCGTTCGAGTGCTCAGGAGTTGGAAATTACGTAGCGACCTGGCACCCAAGGCAGGCTTGCGATATGATGGAATGTGAGCATCTATCCCTCCAAATTCTTCGAGTGTGTGTTGTCTCGCTTGCTCATCACACCTGACAGGTACCGCATCCGATCCTATGGCATCAAGCTCGAACCCCCCAACTCATGGCACACCACCTTCACGCTTTCCCGGCTTCCTGACCAACCACCTATCGCTACTGCGCTCGCATACCCTATGTCTGACCAGCTCGATGACTGGCGAGACTACCAACGTCTCAAGAACGTCGACCGAGGTGAGGACTTCGCTGTTTTGCGAGAGATCTTACGTGGACCCCATGCGGGCTCAAAGACAGAGATACTCTACGACGACGAAGATGGGGAAGACATCAAGAGGGACAGTGGATACTTCAGCCGTCGCAGCTCTAAGATGTCAAGCAGAGTGAACAGTATGCCCCTTGACTTGCCGGAAAGTACACTCGAGAATGTACCGGAAAGTGCGTGCGAACTCGAGTTTACACTGGTAGCAGAGGGCACACCATCAACGCCAGATAGCGAAACCCAACACCTTGATGGTGAACATCGTGCCATCGGGCTCGCGGCTCAAAGCATGAAGGATGGCAGTCATAGCTTTTTCGATCCTCGCAAACCAAAGAGCACCGTCGATTCCCCAGGCAATAATTTCGACCCTGACCTGCGCCATATAGACCGCGTCGTTACTGGCCAAACGCAGGAGAGGTCGGATAAAATCATCCGTGATGCAGACGAAGCGGGGATACATCGTTCTGAAAACCCCAAGGATTGGCCATACCAGTGGAGCAGTGGAAGCTTGGGTCTCGACGGGGTGGAGCAGGACGATTTTGCTGAGTCGGCGTCTAGACGGGCGGTCAAGGGCATTGCGAAGCTCGATCTCAACGATGAGAGTGACGATGGTCAAGCGATCTTTAGAGGGGAAAGGGATTCGGAAGGTTCTAGTGACCGGCAAGCGGTTGCACTGAAGCAGATGAAGTGTTGGACCTTCAAGAAGAGGAGTGCGGATGAAACCTTGGCCCGAAGAGCGATCTGGGATGGTGCGGCCGATACGGTTGATGCTGGGGAGGAGGCTGCTAAAAGGCGATCCTTTGCCATTAAAAGCGAATAAGGGCTCATTGCGAGGAAGACTTTGGGTGATCATGGGGCTGATGAGGGGATAAGCAGGGCGTTAGGCAGGGATAGACAGGTAGATACCCAGGAAGCATGCTTGATCGACGGATGTGGTGTTTAGACTTTGAGCTTAGTAGTAATAGGCAGTAATGAGAGCCCAAGGAATGATTAGACAAGACGCGCCGCGGTCATTCTGGTGTGCAATTGCTGTACACTACTCCTGTCGAGCCCTCAAGCTCCATCGGGCTATGGATACGTAATTCTCAGTATCCGAATCTACAAGACACCAAGAGTACTCAGCAGACAGCAAAGCCGTACGGTATTTCCAACTTCAATTCTCCTCCCCAAGTCACGACCAGTCTATTTCTCCGCCTCAGTCTTATTTTCAATTTCAACAGCCTCCTGCGTCCCCTTTGTCCCAATCTCACCAGCTCCATACCTGCGTAACACACATCAGTAACTATCTCTTGATGTACCAATGAAGAGAAGACGGCAACTTACCAAGCAATCACAGCCATCCCTAGAAAAGCGCTCACGATGCTAAACACCAACGCTACAACCCCCCTCGCCGTGAACCCATCCGGCAACGGTGCAGGACTCACATTCGCACCTTTCATATCAAAGAGATCGTCCGTGTTTCCAGCCGCGTTGCCGGCGATGGGGATGTTCTGCTTGGTGCACGCATCTATATGTCCTTGTGGTAGCGTTAAGGATTCCTGGAGTGCGAGAGGGGCTTCGATCATCGTAGCGATGAGACCGGATGCGACGTGCCATTCTATATGGCAGTGGAAGAGCCAGATGCCTGGGTTATCGGCGCGGAAGCGTAGGACGATGTTGCTGTTTGGGTGGACCATGAAGGTATCTCGTTTCATGGGCACGGCGGGGAAGGTGGAGGTGTAGTTGTAGTTGCCTGCGTTGGTGGGGGAGCGGGCGATGGCTTGGAAGGAGTGGCCGTGGAGGTGGAAGGGGTGTTTGCCTTTGTCGGCGTTGTTGAGGACGATGTCGACGATGGAGCCGCGGGCGAGGACGAAGGCGTTGGTGTTGGGGCCGTAGATGGAGGCGTTGGAGGCTGTGGGGCCGGTTGTTAGGGCGGTGAAGAGGGTGGGGACTTTGGGGCGGATGTAGGTTATGTCGTTGAAGAAGGCGCTGAGGAGGTTGGTCAGTGAGTGTGAAGGGGGTGGGTGATGGGACAGAGGTGGCGTACTAGTTGGCTCCATCGCCTAGGTTATCCATCTTCGCTGTAAGAGGTATGGTCTGGTCTGGGTCAGGAAGGAGAGTCTCGCCGTCTTCAGGGACGAGGGTGAAGTCGTCGAAGGGGTCGAAGGAGGCTAGAGGCGCTGTTGGTGGAAGATTGGCCCTTTTGTCGTAAACGAGCCAGCCTGTGACGTTGGGGTTGAGAGAAGCAGGAACTTTGTCAAAAAGCTCCTAGATCCTCATCAGTCCAAGTTTTTTAGCAGACAGCGGAAGAAATTGCTTACCTTGTCCATGCTTGCAGAGTAGGCGAAATTGGTAGAAGTATCGTTCTTGGTGGTGATGAGCACGCTGTAGCGTTGAGCTGCTGTGAGATAAATCATATCTGCGGCGGCCTGCTTGGTGTAAATGCCATCAACTTCGACAATCTGCATGGTATGCCCTTCAAACCAGACATATTGTCCGGCAAAAGCTCCGATATTGATGATGCGGAACAAGTAGGTCTTCCCGGGCTCGACTGCAGTGGTGAGGTTCTGCGTGTCGTTGAGCAAGGCAGATTTCGGCACTGGCTCTGCTCCAGTAGGGTTGACTACGCTAATGAAGCCCTTGAGAAGATTGGGCATGAGGTCGTGGTACCAGTCAGACACAGTCAAGACTCGCTCCTCGTCGTACTGGCCTTTGTAGGGCGAGTCAGGATCAGTGATGATGAGTGGGCCACGCATGCCGTCTGGATATTGGGCGAGCTCGTGAGTGTGATACCAGTACGTCCCAGGTTGATCAGTCTTCAGTCGTTAGCAACAATGTGACCATAATCATCAATGGATCTGCTTGCAGGCTTACCGTGAAATTATATGTGAATGACTCTCCTATACCGATCGGGCATTGAGTGGCACCGACTACACCGTCCATCTCTGTAGTACCATTCTGGAATAGGCCGTGGAAGTGCAAGCTTGTGGTAGTATTGCCGAGGTGGTTCTGCACATTGACGACAACGCGATCTCCCACGCTCGCGGTGATCCAGGGAATCGGCCACTGGCCATTGATGCCCATGACCGGACGAGCTTGCAGACCATCAGGGTTGGCCGTGACCCAGGAGACATTGAAGTTGTACGTGACCGTGACAGCGTGGGTGAGCATGCCAAAGCACAGGAGCGGGATGATACATGGAGAGAACATGTTGTGTTATCTCAGGATCTGATAAGATGGCGAAGTTTTGATCTGATAATTCTTCCTTCGACGCTAGCTCAAGGTCTCCTTGCCACCATACTCCTCTCTCCTTCCAATGAAAAAGACGGACGAGAGCGGGTCGTCATCCGTGACCGGCCTCGTGGAAAGCAGCAAGTGTGCGCGAAGCTGGCAGAATTCCCTCGCGTAAAGCAGAAATGGTTTAAGGCTGGCTTTTAGGGAGTCCGGACGGGTCAATTGCGCCACCAAGTAAGCAGATTATGCCAATTCTGGTAGCGGTTTCCTCCGTACCGACTGGTATAGGCCTGTGTGCTGAGTAAGAAGACCCAAAAACCCTCACTCGCTACAGTTGAAGAACCAACTCACGACAAGACGACACGCAAGAAATGAAGCACTTTGAACTGTAGCGTCCGTGGGTCTCCACCAAGTGGGATGATCGAGCAGTGCCAAGCCTGCAAAGAGTCTCCGTGGGCCGTGAATCCGTCTCTTCCCGCCTCGGCACTTTGCACTTGCACTTGTACTTGCACTTGTCCAACTCAATCTTGATGAGCACACCGACATCGGCAACAAGTCGCACCTCGCCCACCACCACATCAAACGTTGGCTGCATCAACCTTGGGCCTGAGAGATAGAAAAGCGAAACGGACTTGCCCTGCCCACGCTGACCCACCAATTCACGTTCGTGACAAATCTTGCGCTAAACTGCGGATCTGATAAAAGTCTGCCATCTTATCAGATCCTGAGATAGCATCCTATATCATCTCTCCTCTTTGGGTTGCTTTGCCAGCAACAGTTAGATATAAGGAAGACACTTACTCGAAGGCTTACCTACCTACTACCTCTCGGTCTTGTTCTTTGTATCCTCGGTCAAATGGCTCCCAACGTCTTCGCAGTCCCCGGTAAGCTCACGCCATCCGACCACTGCAATGCAAAATAGTGTTGATTTTCTTTGATACTCCCAGTATTCTTTATCTGCTTCCGCGAAACTCTCGAGACTTCCATCATCGTCTCAGTGCTCTTGGCTTGGCTCAAGCAGACTCTTGGTCATGATCAAGATTCTGTGACGTACAAAAAGCTCAAGCGTCAGGTGAGTTCTTGACCATATCCGTCTTCGAGGCCAATTGATCTTACTGATTCAACCACAGGTATGGCTGGGTACTATTGCTGGCTTGTTCATCTGCATCTGTGTCGGTGCTGGCTTCATCGGCGCCTTCTACACCATCGGCAAAGACAGTTGGGCCATGACTGAAGACATCTGGGAGGGATCCTTCGCTCTTGCAACCTCCATTATCATCACCATCATGGGCGCGGCTCTGCTTCGCGTTTCCAAGCTTCAAGATAAATGGCGCGTCAAGCTCGCAAAGGCCCTCGAAGCCAAAGGTAGCACCAGACACCGCGGACCCCTCAAGAGCCGTATCAAGACATGGTGCGAAAAGTACGCCATGTTTATCTTGCCATTCATCACTGTCCTTCGCGAGGGTCTCGAAGCTGTGATCTTCATTGGAGGTATCAGCGTCGGGTCGCCTGCCACGGCATTTCCGCTCCCCGTTATCACCGGTCTTGCCTGTGGCTCCGTGGTAGGATTCATCATCTACAAGTAAGTCAATGGGATGCCTCTCGAACGTTGGACGAGGTTCTAATCGGTTGCAGGGGAGGTAACTTTGCGTCCATCCAGATGTTCCTCATCTTTTCGACGTGCTTCCTTTACCTGGTCGCTGCAGGCCTCTTCTCCAAAGCTGTTTGGTTCTTCGAGAACTATAAGGCCAGTAAATGACACTCGCCAAGCGGACAATCTCTCTGACATCGTCACAGTGGGGCCGACTCATCGGAGGAAACGCTTCGGAGACAGGTTCAGGACCAGGCTCGTACGATATTCGCCAGAGCGTCTGGCACGTCAACGTAGGTCCTCTTTCTTCATGGAATGACTTCTCGATTGTGTTGCTGACAAGACAAAGTGCTGTAATCCCAAGATCAATGGCGGCGGTGGATGGGGCATCTTCAATGCTTTGTTCGGCTGGCAGAATTCCGCGACATATGGCTCTGTCATCGCATACATCCTCTACTGGGTTGTCATCATTCTCGCGTTTTTCGCGATGCGGTACAAGGAAACAAATGGTCATTGGCCGTTACTCGCGCCAAAGAGCTCGCCGGCAAGCGACAAATCCAACGACGGTAGCGACGCAGAGGTAGGCAAGGTTGCCTTCACCGAGAAACCTGCTGGAGATGGCGGTGTCACGACAAAAGTCCGTAGCGTAAGGTCAGGGACGCCTTCATCGGTAAGCTTCGTCCACAGATCCTGAGTTTATGGCATTAGGAACCTGGCGTTAATGGCGCAATGACTATTGGGAATCCTATAAGTAACCTTCCAGCAGCGCCTTAAGCTCGGGATTACTTGATAGATGGTACCTTGCGAGCCAGGTAGCTGACGGAGTAGGAGCGTAAACTTCTTGCTTCGCCGGCAGCCTGGTAGGATTGTAGAAGGATTTATAGATTAGAAATTTATGAGCACGCATGTACACACAGATATTAACAGTAAATGAGACGACCTTAGACTAAGAGAGTCCGATGTGTGATATGCGGTACGATGTTGACATGATGGAGGGCGGATGAGTGCTAGTGACGGATTCCGGTCATCGAATTAGCACTGCTTTGATTGGCCAGCCCTAGAATAGTTCTATGGCTCGGCCACTGAGTCGTCCTCTCCCTCTCTTCCTCCACAGCTTCACCTGCCTCTTGTCCATCGCTCGAACAGCGCGATCTTCCACTAATTGTTACAAAATGGCGTGGCCATACCCCTGAAGCAACGTCTGCATCACTCAGCTACAGCCAGAGCGCTGGCTGGGTGTACATTACCATTCCAGACTTCGACGGCCACACACAAGGGCCTCGATCATCTCTTGACAGCGCACCTCATACATACACCAGCTGCGTCAATAGGTACTGACTTTGCTTAAAATCAGTCATGGCTCGTAAGACAGCCCGCTCCTCGATATCTTCATCGGAAACTCTTGAAGACCACTTTGAAGAGACTGTCATAGCTAAGCATGGAGACATCTGCCTGAAGGTCAAGGATCCGAGGACAAAACTAGAACACCGCTATTTTTGCTCGAGAAATGTTCTACGCAGCGCGTCTGAATACTTCGATGTGCTTCTTGACCCCGTGAAGTTCAGTGAAGGTGTAGCGATTGAGGCAAGACTACAAGAGCTCTACAAACAATACGACGGGCCAATCCCGTCTTCGGATCTACCCACAGTCGCGGTCGCCGACGCTGGTGAGCTTCTAAATGCCAACGTTTCAATGTGCTCCTTATTGAGGCTCTTCCTAAGGATTATACATGATCCTGGTACACCTTGGCCAGTGAGCCGCTCTCAATCTGTGACTGTCGTGGCCTTGCTTGCCGTTGTCGCAGACAGATTCGCTGCTCAAGGACTCATCGCAACGTATCTGAGGCAACAGATGTTGGATATTACGCTATTGAAGGACAGGAAACCTACTTCGGCATACAAGACCGAGTTGGGAAATCGACAGAGGTTATTGGCAGGAATGATCTTTGGATTCTCACAATGGGTGCTTCAGTGCAGTGCCGCTCTTGTCATCGAAGGGCCAAAGAGATGGACCAACCCACATTCTGAATCAGGCGATGAGGCGGAGAAGAACGATGATGATGCTATATGGTGGAGACTTCCCGGTGGCGTTGAAGGTACGTTTTTGCCTGGTCTCGAGATGCTTTGGACTCATTGTACTGACTACGGATCAGAGGAACTCCTCTGCCGACGCGAGTACGTCCTAGATACCCTAAGCTCCATACAGAAGCACTTCATAGCTTTGTACTCGTCCCGACAGCGGCAATGCAGACTGGGGTATGGCTCTTCGCCAAACTGCGACTCATACCAGCTTGGGGAGAGCATACGGTTCTGTTCTCGCAAAGGCCTGTTGCGCGTTGAGAGCGCTTTTGCTACTACTACCGACGACGATCATGAGCCATATAACGGCAACATCGACGACATCATTGCAAAGCTTAGGGAATGTCCATCGTATCAAATCGATCGTAACCACTCGCATTGTGGAATGAGGACAAGGTTGATGCCTATACTGGACTCGCTGTGGCCATCAAACTCGGTATGGATATGTCTGGATTGCTGGAGATCGGATAGGGGCATGGAGAGCTGGCTGGATAATCCCAAGGGAGGGAAATGGGAATGGCGCAAGAAACCCCAGTCACGGGTGATCAGTGGCTGTCAAGCACATCGGGAGGCCAAGGCAATGTTCACAGCTGATAGTCGGGACTGGACGCCTGTATAGCTGGTGTTGTACGGAGTGACCGAGGGGAGCAGCAGACGTTTTCGCAAAGGTAAGCGACGATGTCCTGCTGTTATCGTCATCTACGCTCTTATTGCTACCTCTGTCCATTCCGGCGTCAGATCGCGTCTCGTCACCTGAAAGCCCTCAACTTCGGCTTGAATTCCACAAGCGCCATAGCAGAACCGATCGAGGAGGTTCAGTCACAAATGTGGTTACTTTGCACAGCCTGTCATCCATGATTTCTGCTTGAGACGCAGCAATCCAGTTGATGAAGTCTTGTCCTTCAAATGTGAAGCTCTATAATTCCCGGCAGCGCGCCTAACAAGGTGTACTCAAGCGCCCATCTCTACGCACTTTAATATGCAAGGTACTCCACAAGGCAAGCCAGGCATCTGAGTACAGATATCATCTCCAGACTCCGGCTTGAGGCTGAGTTGGCCGCATGAGGCCAAGTTTCACGACGCCAAGGTGTCAAGGGTGCGATTGGTCAACGGGCCGCACACAGCCCAACTTCGCCGCCAAGTGGGGCTTTGCAGCCTTACTCCGCAGCGACCCCATCCACAGGAACATGCAGCATGCCTCCCGTAGTACATGGCGATGCAAGGTTTCATTACGAAAGAGAGATTTGGCGATTGCATAGTATCTCGTCGTGCTATGCGCAGCTCCAGTTTCACAGTAAGCCGGATTGCTAATGTTCCTTCCAACACGAACCTGCCACTTAGGCATTCTCGTAGGCATGATATCGAAGGCATTGCAAAACACGATGGATGGGTCACGCATCATTCGCCTGTGATCAGCGGTAAGTTGAGTCAAATATAAGGCGGGGTCTTGCCCATAGTATCAAACATCAAACCAGATAAAGAATAAGATTTCCCAGTGGTCCACGACTCGTTCCCATCACCCCATCCACCCAACTACAAACGCCCTACGTGCGGAAGGCAAAACCCAAGAGTCTATCACTTGTGCCTTCACTTCTTGTGTTACACAAAAGAAAAAAGTTTCTTTCACTTTCGGCCGCAAAGAGACCAAGCCTCTTTGACAATGCCTTATATACATGATTCCGCATCTTTGCTATGCACAAACTCACCATCAAAAAACATGTCTTCCTTCAACATCTTTAGACGCAAGTCTAGCAAGACCTCGCGCTCTAGCCGAACACCGAGCATGTCATCAAAGACATCAAAGGCAGCTCCACCCCCACCGCTTCCATCATCACCATTCGCAGCCTTCAGCGCACCGACCAGACGACCAGCAAACCCCGCCACAGTTGCAAACCCATTTACTGTGCCCTCCGCCAACTCCGATGCACCACCAGCATATACCCCTCCTGCAGCGTCGGTCGCCACATCAACAGACAATCCATACGCCTTCTTATCAACCTTCGACACCATCTTCTTGATCGATGATTCCGGCTCGATGGCTGGCCGCTCATGGCGCGAGACCAGCGCCGCGTTGGCATCCATAACGCCGATCTGTACCCAACACGATAAAGACGGTATTGACATTTACTTCTTGAACGCCAAAGACAATGAGAGCTACAAGAATATCACGAGAGCCGTGGACGTACAACGAATCTTCGACACAGTAAGGCCCAGCGGTGGAACTCCAACTGGTACCCGCCTCAACGCAATCCTGAAGCCATATCTCAGGGAGTGTGAAGCCAAGAAGTCGAATTTCGACAACGTCAAGCCCCTCAACATCATAGTCATCACAGATGGTGTTCCAACAGATGATCCAGAAAGCGTCATCGTCAACGTGGCGAAGAAACTTGACAAGCTCGAGGCGCCACCGTGGCAAGTGGGCATCCAGTTTTTCCAAGTTGGCGAGGAGAGAGGCGCGGCTGAGGCTCTGCAGGAGCTGGATGACGGCATCAAGGATATGGTTGTCGGCGGCTGCAGAGATATCGTCGACACTGTCCCGTGGCAGGGCACGAATTTGACAGGGCTGAATGGGGATGGCATCCTCAAGGTTGTCCTTGGCTCCGTCAACAAGAGGTTAGACCGGAAGAGGGTTAGCATTGACGGACGACCAGGCCAAGGCCGCTGATACATCATTTCACCAGGAGTTTCGGGTCCTGGAGACTGTTCAGGCGCTGATCAGGGATGTTCGGGGTTTCCGGGACATTCACATGGAGGACTTTGTGATTCATCAGGCATGCTCGGGGGTGTGGGGATACTCAGACGGAGGGCTTTTATGATTCGAGCTTAACGATTAGATTCTCTTTTTCCCCTTAGATCTTAAATACACTAATATCACTTATCAACTCATTCCGCTTCTCGGGTTGCATTCTGTTACAACTACGGCTCCAAGTACCAGCTAACAGCTCCACGCTCTCCGTTCCATATCCCTAGTATAGCTCCACTACCTTCACCCTGGCCCCGTCAAGTGCTACTCTTTCCCCTTACCACTTGGACACATGCGACTCAGTCAAGACATACTCATCTATCGTCCTTCCAAATTGTGGTACCCCCTCTCCAAGTCGAAGACGGCAAACATATTCCAACGCTTAATGCCACCACAATTGAAAGGACAAATATCCCCACGTTCGAACACAAAGATGTGCAGATAGCCCCATTCAGGTGCTCGATTCTCAGACTAAGGCTGTAGGCAGTGGCTGAGTCTGATGGGGCGTTACATCTGTGTGCAGATGAGATAGTAAACCTTCAAGAGGCAGTGTGGGATTTGCATCTACTATCAAGGCTGGTGCTAGTGCTTCACCCTCTCATAAACAACCCCCTCTCCATCCCCCACGCAAAGATATAACGCTGGGGTGGCTGGCGCGACTTGTGTGGGCTGTTGTAACAGTACCTTGCGAGTTTGTCTGGAGTCTGTATAACTTTTTAGATGTTCTATAGTATGGCTTGCTTGGGAGCTATGAAGGAAGCGGTGGTGGTGGTGCAGATGGTCAGGGCGGGCGAGACAATATGGACCAATCAGCAATCGAGGATGGTCTTGAGGAGCCAGGACCCAGGAGGTAATAATGGCAAGCACGAACAGATTCCTTCTTCGGCGATACAAATCTTGTGGTAGAATAGTAGTACGACAAATGGGACCGCTATGACAGCAGACTTTCCTTTGGGAGAGTAGTAACTTGATGATTGATTGAATGCTGCAGAAGTCGATTGGAACATTAGACTGCCAAGGCTGCGCCTCGCTCCGCCTCCCTTCATAAAGTACTTTATCTCCAGCAACTTCTCTGTATCACAATCACCATGCTAATTCTTCGAGGCAGTGAGATCCTCTCGTCGGACGTTGTCCAACGATGCCTGTCATCACTACAGGCTTGACTTTTCAATACCTACTCATCGATCGAAAGCACGTCCTGCTATAGTGACAGGTGCAATACTCTAGCACTTCGCCCCGTCTCAGCTATGCCAAAGAGCACCAACAATCCATTCCAGTGGCTTTTCTGAGGTGGTAAAGCTTGAAGTGTTTATTCTTTTCTGACTCATTACACAACTTTCGCCGATAAGAAATCACTTGCAATAAAAACAATGCTGCCAGAATGGTTAAAGAATGCCATCACACTACCTTTCCTCCTTCCTTTCATCCTCCTTTCAAGTCGCAGACGTTGCACAGAAGACCCGCGGAAAGCGCTGAAAAGGCGAAACAAACTCCTGCCCAGATCGCTGTCCCCATACCGCAAAGCCATCTCCTTCTCTTGTAACATAGATTCCCAGGGAACCTCGCCCTTTCTCACAAAGCTACCCCTCGAGCTCCGCCAAAAAATCTACAGATATGCCCTGGGTGACCAGCTCATCCACATCCTGCTGACGCCCCGCCGGATCTCCCACATTACCTGCGCCGGGCTCACTCCAACGGATCTCGAGCGAGCCTGTTGTCCCTCCGTCCTCCACCGCGGAATCACCCAACCCACCACCATCCCCCATTCCGAAATAAACGCCTCACTTCTCCGCACCTGCCGACAAATCTATTCCGAAGCGCTACCCCTCTTCTACTCCACCAACGCATTCGACTTCGACGACCTCAGCGCCTTCAACATTTTCGCCGCCACTATTCCCGGCCCCGGCCTCGCCGTGATCAAAACCCTTCATCTAAACTGGTACACAACCTTCCCCCCGCTGCAGAGCAGCGCCACCGTATCTCCCGAAAACGCGCCCTACGACGACAGCACGTATCTGCGATTCTGGCGCACGGTGGCGCAGCAAATGCCCGCATTGAGGGAATTTCGCTTCGGTATTTCGGATCGTTGGGGGGTAGCGCGCTTTGACGTGGGTGATCCGTGGACGAGGCCTGTGAAGGAGGTGAGGGGACTAAAGGTTTTCGAGCTAAGGGTGGTGAGGAGCTCGCCGGATCCGAGTTCGTGGACGTGGAGGCCGGACGGGATGGAGAGGTTTGCGGAGGAGTTGAAGGGTTGGGTGTGTCGGGAGCAAGAATGAGGGGTGGGAATGTGGTAACCATCTTTGTTTGGACTGGGGTGGCTAACGGAAAATCCGAAATCGAGCAAGTTTGAGACAACAGGGGTAAGACTACGATGACTCCGCCACGCCGTCTCTCAGCCTTTCTCATTTACCGGCTACAGTGCTCCAAGTCGACATCCAGGTATGATTTTTGATCTCTTCTCGCATAGATCAAAGGGGATGTGTACTGACAACGTATCACAAGTTTATTCACCGGCGGTAGCAATCCTCCCCTCCTTTACAGTCCCACCACCACCGAGCCAACTCAAGCCGATGGCCACCTCTCCTTCACACCAAGTTCGGCACCAAAATCCCCATCGATGACCCCCACTCCATGATCACTTCCAGAGCAGACAGACTACGATCGCTGGCCAATCTGTGCCCAATCTGTCCTCCCTAGACGTAATCATTGACCAATTCCATCGTGCGTTGGTCAGTCCTCGTATGGAAGCAGCTGAGAGGGCGCAGCTCAAGAATCGGGATACTGGCAGAGGGGTAGTGCCAACAATACTAAGCTACGACGCCACCAACTACACTTCCTCAATTGCTCCTGGCCTGCAACGCTCGATCACAGGAAGAGTCCGGTGTAGTCCAACTGTACGACATTCGAACTGGCAGCTTCGATCCCAAGCTTGCAGCGTACTGGGAAAAGAAGGAAGCGTCCAAAGATGTGGTATCCTGAGGGAATTACCCGCTGGAAAAGCGTCAACCGCTACTAGCATGAGAGCCACGAAAGCGTCGAATTAGTGGACGAAATACGGGCCTCTCAAGCTAGCAACGAAGGATTCTTGTATCATAGGCCAGAGACTGGTGCGAAGGGATTCCATGGTAAGCTTGAACTGCCCGTCTACATGGCTCGTACGATCTGGATGCTTCTTTGTGGACCTCGCTTCCCTTAACCAGTTTCGAGTCCATCATTCTAGGCCGCATGTAGGTTTGATCGGGCCTCAGGCTCACATGATCCTGAGAGTAGTCAAGCTATCTCTTGATCCTTCGACTTAGTATGCTAAGGCACTCACCGAGTCTATCATTCTGGGCCGCCTCGAGGTTTAGTTGGGCCATGGGGCTCACATGATCATGGTTGCAGACAAGCTATCTCTTAGGTTGATCCTTCGACTTAGTTTGCGGAGGCTCTACTTTATCAATGCAATGCGCGTCCTCCTGTTTGTTGCTCTCCAATCTTGGAGCAGGAGTTTGGGCTCATGCCATCGACCAACCCAACACTAGGTATAGCGTACGTTCGCACGCTCGGCGTCTTTGCTATGCGAAAAGTGGATTCCCGAACCTTCAGGCAAGCAGAGCGATTATAAGCTTGGATCCGGAGAGGCCAGGTTGCAGTTTCAATGCCGACGAGACTGATTCAAACCATGCGACGGACACTAATGAAACAGAAGCGCTCCGAGGGCCGCTTGAGCGCCGACTTCAGAATCGTTTCATTCATCCGCGTATCGCGTCCATGGATTTTTCGCCCCAACCCTCCGTGCTGCCGTCCAAGCATTGTGCATGCTTAAATTAGCTGTTTCGATTGCCGCAGTACACGCGGCCTACATAAAGCCTTCCCAAAAGCATTGGACAAAGACGCACGCGCGAGAATCGCTTGCAATGAGAGATGCGACCTTGAATGTGAAGAGATGCAGTGCAATCAGATCGCAGATGAGCTTCCTGGGCACGGCCAATCGTTTGGAAGCGAGCCACAGCTAAGATGACAGTCCTACCCCAATGACTAGTCCTACACTGAAGACGCTCTGCCACCTCCTCGCTGCAGCCGACGCGACGTCTCGGGAATTTAACTCTGTTTTCATTTCGCCTCTTGCCCTGTTCGCCTTCCGCACGCATGGTACGCATGGCTACCGGTCTCCCGGACAAACGCCTTCCTCGTATGCGCTGCGTCACTCCTTTAAAGGCAGGCCTCGCCTCGCAGCGGACATGGCTCAATTTCCGCATTATCTGGCTCGGTCCGGTGATTCCATCATCTGCACCTTCTCTTTCGAGCGAAAAGTCACCGCACACATGCACGGTGACGGTGGGTGCAAGTGCGAGGCAAGTGTGGTGGAATGAGATATAACATACTGCGTTCCTCATATCTTTCATTCGGACCTTAAGCTTTGCCTATCCTTACATTTTTATTCATCATGGCTCTCAGAAGTGCTCTTCTTTTGCTTACGGCTCTCCCCTTCATAGCCGCAGACTTTGCGGTGACACCTATACATGAGCTTAAAACAGGAGGCAAGCCTCTGCTCTCGAAGCGGCAAAGCATCTCTGGGGGAGCTGTTGACCCTTCGACACTCTATCCAGCTTACAACCTCTCTGTTCCGATCGATCATTTCTTCAACGAATCGCAATATGAACCTCACTCCAACCGCTACTTCCAACTCCGATACTGGTTCGATGCCACCTACTACAAAAAGGGCGGCCCTGTGATCTTGCTGGAGAGTGGCGAAGACACCGGCGTAGACCGGCTGCCCTACCTGCAAAAGGGTATCGTGGCCGAACTTGCTCAGGCTACCAACGGGATCGCTGTCATCCTTGAGCACCGCTTCTATGGCACGAGCATGCCAACATCGGATTTGTCGACACAGAGTCTCAGGTTCTTGACCACGCAACAGGCTCTGGCCGATACGGCTTACTTTGCGCAAAACGTAGTCTTTGCGGGCATCTCCGATAACATGAAAGCGCCCAATGTACCATGGATTGCATACGGGGGTTCGTATGCCGGTGCTTTCGTGGCGTTTCTGAGAACACGGTACCCTGATGTATTTTTTGGTAAGCCTTGGCTGGGATGGCGTGAGGAGGTACATGAAAGCTAACCCTTCTTGTAGGCGCAATCGCATCTTCAGCAGTCACGGAAGCCATTTATGACTTTTGGAATTACTACACGCCCGTGCAGACCTACGGTCCGGCCGACTGCATCCAGACAACTCAATTGCTCACTAATGCCGTTGACAACATTTTGATCAACAAGGTATCATATACCGGCATGCTCAAGGAAGCCTTTGGATTAGCGTCGCTAGCGTCCACGACGGATTTTGCCAACGTACTGAGCGACGGAGTAGGCGGCTGGCAAGGCCGCAATTGGGATCCAGCCGTGAGCAACCCTTCGTTTGACCAATACTGCGGCAACGTCTCGTCAAATACGGCCTTGTACTCCGCGTCTGATTCCCAGACTAGCCTAGTCAAGACTCTTCTCAACGTTGCTGGCTATGGAAGTCAGTCCTACCTCGTGAACCGTATGCTCAATTACATCGGCTGGATCAACGCCACCCAAGTGTTCCCGTGTATCGGTGGGGGTGAGAGCGCGAACCAGTGTTTCACTACCCAGAACGCAACTTTCTACGCACTGGACGATATCACACAAACCTGGCGTAGCTGGCCTTATCAGTATTGCAGCCAATGGGGATTTCTTCAAACAGGCTCCGGCGTCCCGCAGGGTCAATTACCACTGATCTCTCGGACCATCGATCTGAATTTTCAAGGCACCATCTGCAAAGACGCGTTCGGCATTACGGGACCTGCAAATACAAGCGCCATCAACGCCTACGGTGGCTACCAAATTAGTTATAGCAGACTCGCCTTCATCGACGGACAAGCAGATCCCTGGAGAGGCGCGACGGTCCACGCGGACGGCGCGCCAGCTAGATATAATACGATTGATCAGCCATCTTATGTGATCCCAGGTGCTGTGCATCATTGGGATGAGAATGGACTCTTTTACAATGAGTCGACGAGTTCGGTACCGCCTTCGTCTGTGACATCTATCCAGCAGACTGAAATCTCCTTTGTGCAAGCATGGTTGAAACAGTGGACTGGAAACGGAGCGACCACGACGTATAGCAGATTAGTCGTTGGGGGGACAGTAGTTGCAGCGTTGAACCTCACGCAAATCAACCTCCCGCACACCAACCTCACGAAACCAGGCTTCGCGCAGGCCGACCAGGCGCAAAATAACCTCGCGCAAATCAACGCAGGCAAACCCCCCGCAGACCAACCTAACATACAAATCTCTCACGAAAACCACCCTCACGCGGATTAGCTGATTGAACCTGGGAATGGCGTTTAGTGCTTGATAGAGGGTGGGAACTTATGACAATAGACAGGCCTGGAGGAAAACGGCCATGGATGTATGAGGCCAGCCTTGGCCATACTGCTGTGGACGGCGGCTTTGACGAAATGATAATAAGATTAATCAATTATTAATATCATTCCCAAGATTCATTCGACGGTTATGAGCTTGGAAGTCTACTATGACCGGTCAATGCCCACTTATCAGAGGACGATGCGTGCGCAGCAGGCGACAAGCGCCCGGAGAAGCATTGGAGCGAATGACGGTGAGATTAGACGATGAGATTGTGCAGATGCCTTGCATGAGAGTAAGAAGGCCGGGAGATTGACTTCTCAGTAAGTTGTAAGTCTTGCAAGAAAGCAGTCAACTCACCACAGCTGGAAGGGACTTCTCAGCCCGAACAGATGGATGGTATACTATGCTGCAGAATTTGATCGCAGGATTGTAATACCAGTCGTCAGCTTCCAGCTAGTTTAGATTCCAATGAGCCAAAGTACTCGGTTGGTTCTGCTCCAGCAGGCGTGGCCTTGATATCGTAGGCTATTATTGCTGCTCACTCTTGGTGGCATCGGAAACCATGGAGACTGAGACCGATTGAGAGTCCACGGTCGTCTTGGGAAAGCTTGGCTAAGCAAAGAATGGCTAACCGACTGATAATCGAGGTTGCTCTTTGTTGGAAAGCTGAATCAGGAAGCCAGAATCCTCCTACCGGTCTTTGATCGTCGACAATTCCCAAGTATGGGCTTCGGAGTTGACATTCACTTTCTGTCCATTCACTTTATTTAGCGTGGAGCAATCCTCACCGTCCCGTCTTCCTTCTTATCGCGCTCGATGTTCTTTTCGCAAACACTGGACCATCTTCCACCATTGAATATCCAGGCTTACTTTGACTACTAATTCTGCTCTCGAAAGAGGTATCTCACCTGATCTCAATCATTCAACCTCACTATTGCCTACCACATCACCTTTCAGATACAGACCTGGCCTTAAATCAAGAGTCTTCTCTCACTTAGCGTCGCCAACTAAACTATCACTGTCAATTTTTACAAGATGGCACGCAGCACCTCACAATCAACCTTAGCTCAAGCCCTCGAAGAGTTTATGGGTACGTCAGCCCTCTGGTTGAACGAGGAGATTTGTTGACATATATCAGGGTTCAGCTTTGAGGACATGATGAAATCTGCTGGCGCGGCTGAAGCTAGTATTGACGATTTGGACGAGATCGTTTCGGGAGAGCCAAAACACCAGCCTCACCTCGTGTCGTTTTCGGACCATCCAGCGGTACTGGAGCAGGATTGGCAGAAGACCCAGACAATTGGTGCCGTGGAAATCCCTGAAGCAGTAAGTCTACTCATTTCAGTGCGATCTTGCCCTGGAATACGGATGCTGATAGCAACAGATCATGCCGCGTGCTTTTATCAAAAAGTCTCTCATCCACGCCTGCAAAGAAATTCGCGAGTCACCATACGACCCAAAGGTCTGGGTCGCTCGGGCAGGCACCATGGTAAACCTGGGGTACTGAGCTGGCAATCGCAGATGCTTACAAAGCGTTGTTACTCACCAACGCACTGATGGACTTCGAGGCCGTGAGAGCTGATGGGGGGAAGCTGTACATCAGGGTTTACTCAGCTATGGTCAAGAACATACCCCAGCTGAAGCAGGTACCACTCCAGGAGTTCCTTGGTTCTAAAGAAAAGATCGAGATCCTCCACGAAGTGGTCTGGGCCTACAGGAAACTAGCCCTTATGACGATGATTGCAGGGCTTCAAGCCATCCGAGCTTGGAATGATGCAACACAAGTACTTGAAGATGCCCTGAAAAGATCGCCGAATGACAGCCTGCTCGCTCGAAAACTTGAAAGCAACAAGAAGAACATGGAGGGGCTGAAACGAGATTTCCAAACACGCGGTATGGATGATGCAACTGTAGCGAAGACAATAAAGCGAGGGCTGGTGAAGAAAGTCCCATACCCCTGGATAGTGCCAGAGGAGTTATCGAGGAGCAACACTGCAGTCAAGAGACAAAAAGCCAAATTCAAAGAGGCATCAACAAATGCTATTGTCGCCGCAAGTTCTGTCGATGGTACCTCAAAAGACAACCTTGGGGTGTTTGCCAAATGTGACATTCCTAAGGGTCAGCGGATCATCTTAGACAAGTCGATCTTCTGCGATTACAACATACCCGGAGGTAATTACTGTGGGGCATGCTGCGAGTTTTTAGTCGGCAAAGGCATCCCCGTGGGCTGCTGCCAAACGCAATTCTGCTCGGATGACTGTAAAAGCAAGGCTCTGAGTAATTATCACAAAAGCATTTGCAGCAAAGACTTTGCTTGGCTTTACGACGAATGCAAGGACGTCGACTTCCAGAACGACACCATCCCACTCGTGATGCTCAAGATACTAGCAACAGCCGTACAGCAAGGCGTCAAACCATTGAGCTTACCCTGCGTAGCTACTTTGACTGCCGGCTATCAGAACGACGCACTATCTTTCTTCAGACTCCACCACAACGTCATCACACCGATCAAAATCCTGCAGACATTGGGAGTAGATGTCTTCGCGAACACCCGATACGACTCCTGGGTCATACAAACGTTGTTCTTGCGCATCGAGAACAACATGCAAGGGCACACCTTTGGAAAACGAACCTCGATTGGTATCAACCCCCTTTTCAGCATGTTCAATCACGACTGCGATCCCTCCGCAAAATGGGGTCCCAAGAATGAGCTTGTAGAAGCGGGCGGCCCTATCATCGTCTCGGCGCTTCGAGATATTCAGTCAAACGAGGAAATCAAAGTCTCGTACGTTGAAAGACATTTACCGGAGAAGCAGCGGCGGCTCAAGCTCAGTCTGCAACTCGGAATGAACTGCAAATGTGACCGCTGTGTGCGCGCAAGAGCAGGAAACGAGGAGTTGGATTGGAACCGGATGGACATGGTGGCAGAACATGAGCCTGCAGAAATCGAGAATGCCCTTAGTGTTATGGGCTTAGGCGCAGGAGCTGGCAAGGAACCAGACATGACGAAATTGATGAATATGATGGGGATGGAGTCAACCACGAACAGCAAAAAAGACCTCGCAAATTTGATGCAGATGATGGGTCCCCACTTAGGCTCGGGTTCAGCACCAGGCGGCAACATTGATGCGGCAAGGGTGCTGGATATGGTGGGCTCAGGCTTGGGTTCAGGTTCAGCACCAGACATGACGAAGATGATGAAGATGATGGGCTTGAAGTCAGCCTCGGGCAAGAAGTAGACATAGCTGGAATGATGGAAATGATGATCCTGGGTCGAGCCCCTTAGACCGGCGAACATCGACGAGAGGCTAGCACGTTGGCACAAAGTGGGTATAATCTAGTGAATACAATAGTAAATTCCAGTTTTTTGGGCAGGGAATCGAGCTAGACGAGATAGCAACTTGAACACCCAAGTGAAACTGCCCATTCCACCAGTGTTACCTGATGTCAGTTTTGATGCTTGAGGAGTCGGGTGAATGGTCAACTTTTGACATACGCACATCCTTATTGTTTAGCCATCTTATTCAAGGCTTTGCGAGGAATAGCTAGGTCCACTGCTAAAAAACAAACAATACAAAAGCACTCTTACATTTCCCCATCGGTGTTTCCTCATACTCGGAATTTCTACCATACAATATGTAAACTACCATGTAGATAGCATACCACGAGTCCCTACTCCCCCAAGGGCATTCCCGTCAAACGTTCTTCTACACAAAATGCATGCGAAAGTGATAGAGCCTCTAAGTACTTTAATCAGCATTCGTAGTGGGGATATTTACTATCCTACGGTGATACGCAAGGTGGAATCAGTAGAGTAAGGCGGCAAGCTATTGAGCTTGGGTTGTGGAGGGACGGTGACTGCTGGCGATTATGGCGGCGGGATGGTTTGGCTTGGGTGGAGAATTGTCTTCGAACATATATGGCGAGATGGGTGGGCGGGCGTGTGGGCGAGAATTTGTGTGGGCGAAGCCGCCCACCAAGCCCGCCCAACAAAAAATTCTCCTACCAAGCCGCCCACCAAGCTCGCCCACCAAGCCCGCCTACTAAAAAATTCCCCTACTAAGCCGCCCACCAAGCTCGCCCACCAAGCTCGCCCACTAAAATTTCCCTACCAAGCCGCCCACCAAGCTCGCCCACCAAGCTCGCCCACTAAGCTCGCCCACCAAAATTTCTACTAAGCTCGCCCACCAAGCCCGCCCACCAAGCTCGCCCACCAAGCTCGCCCACTAAACCGCCCACTACAAACTCGCGCTTTGTGTGGGCGGGCGTGTGGGCGAGATTTTTGTATGGGCGGCGGGCGAGTGGGCGGGCGGCTTTAGTGGGCGGATTTGGTGGGCGGATTGTATGGGCGAATTGTATGGGCGAGTTGTATGGGCGGATTATATGGGCGAGTTGTATGGGCGAGTTATATGGGCGGTTTTGGTGGGCGGTTTTAGTGGGCGGATTGTATGGGCGAACTGTATGGGCGAACTGTATGGGCGAACTGTATGGGCGAACTGTATGGGCGGATTGTATGGGCGGTTGCCCGCCCATTCTCGCCCACCCAATCTCGCCCACCTAAATCCGCCCG
>JAABUK010003622.1_pt1 | contig 25931 bp, 15 predicted proteins | sample 5559141 | NCBI WGS metagenome assembly JAABUK01 (sample SAMN10711869, study PRJNA513367) | rock metagenome | isolation source: Antarctica rocks | place: Antarctica: Victoria Land, Pudding Butte nord | collected 2016-01-03 | reverse complement strand
ATCGCCAGGTGGCCCAGCCCGCCCGCGCCGGAAATGGCGATCCACTCACCGGGGCGCACGTCGGCAACCCTGATGCCCTTGTAGCTGGTGACGCCGGCGCAGATCAGCGGCGCGGCCTCCCGCGGCTACAAGCCGTCCGGGATGTGCGCGACGTAGTTGGGGTCCGCCAGGATATACTCGGCAAAGCCGCCATTCCGGGTGTAGCCGCCAAACTGCGCCTCGCCGCATACGGTCTCCCAGGCTTGAAGGCAGTGCTCGCAATGGCCGCAGGCCGAATATAGCCAGGGTACGCCCACCCGGTCGCCCTCCTTGACGATGGTGACGCCGGCGCCAATGGCAGCGACCCGGCCGATTCCCTCATGGCCGGGGATGAAGGGCAGGGTGGGCTTGAGCGGCCAGTCGCCGTGCGAGGCGTGGAGGTCGGTGTGGCAGACCCCGCACGCCTCGGTCTTGACCAGGATTTGGCCGGGGCCGGGCGTGGGGATGGGCCAGTCCTGGAACGCCAGGGGTTTGCCGAAGCCGGTGACGACGGCCGCGTGCATCGTGGTTGCCATAGAGTCCCCTGTCCTGTTGCGGCGGGCGTCCGGATCAAACAGCGCCGTTCGACCGGGAGGTGCCCTATGCAGACTTCCGCTTGTCCGCGACTTCTTCGAATTCGGCGTCCACCACCTTTTCGTCCTGGTGGGCGCCGGGTCCGCCAGGCACCGTGGCAGCGCCGGGCTGCCCGGCCGCCTGCATGGCCTCGCCAAGCTTCATCGCGGCTTGGGTCAGACGCTCGGACGCCTGCTTCAGCGCGGCCTCGTCGGTGCCCGCCAGGGCGGCGCGCACAGCGGCCACCGCCGCCTCCGCCTCGGCCCGTTGCGGGGCGCCGGCCTGGGCGCCATGGTCGGCCAGCGTCTTCTCCACCTGGTGCGTCATCGCCTCGGCGTGGTTCTTGGCCTCGACGAACGCCCGGCGGCTCTTGTCCGCCACGGCATTGGTCTCGGCCTCGCGCACCATCCGCTTGATGTCCGCGTCCGACAGCCCCCCGCTGGCGGTGATCTTGATCTGCTGCTCCTTGCCGGTGGCCTTGTCCTTGGCCTGCACGGCGACGATGCCGTTCGCGTCAATGTCGAACGTCACCTCCACCTGCGGCACGCCGCGCGGGGCAGGCGGAAGGCCGGTAAGGTCGAAGTTGCCGAGCTGCTGGTTGTCCGCCGCCATCTCGCGCTCGCCCTGGAACACCTTGATGGTGACCGCGCTCTGGTTGTCGTCGGCGGTCGAGAAGGTCTGGCTCTTCTTGGTGGGGATCGTGGTGTTGCGGTCAATAAGGCGCGTGAACACGCCGCCCAGCGTCTCGATGCCCAGGGACAGCGGCGTCACGTCCAGCAGCAGCACGTCCTTCACGTCGCCCTTCAGCACCGCGCCCTGGATCGCGGCGCCAATGGCGACGACCTCGTCCGGGTTCACGTTGCGGGCGGGGTCACGGCCGAAGAACGCCTTCACCGCCTCCACCACCTTGGGCATCCGCGTCATGCCGCCGACGAGGATCACCTCGCCGATCTCCGCCGCCGTCACCCCGGCATCCCTGAGCGCGGCCCGGCACGGCTCCATGGTCCGCTCGATCAGGTCGTCCACCAGGCTTTCCAGCTTGGCGCGGGACAGCTTCACCACCAGGTGCTTCGGCCCGCTGGCGTCGGCGGTGATGAAGGGCAGGTTGATCTCGGTCTCCTTGGCCGAGGACAGCTCGATCTTGGCCTTCTCCGCGGCTTCCTTCAACCGCTGCAGCGCCAGCTTGTCGGTCCGCAGGTCAATGCCCTGGCTGCGCTTGAACTCGTCAGCCAGGTAGCCGATTACCCGGGCGTCGAAATCCTCGCCGCCCAGGAAGGTGTCGCCGTTGGTGCTTTTCACCTCGAACACGCCGTCGCCGATCTCCAGCACCGACACGTCGAAGGTGCCGCCGCCCAGGTCATAGACCGCGATCTTGCCGGTGTGCTGCTTCACCATCCCATAGGCCAGTGCCGCCGCAGTCGGCTCGTTGATGATGCGCAGCACCTCCAGCCCGGCGATCTTGCCAGCGTCCTTGGTCGCCTGGCGCTGGCTGTCGTTGAAGTAGGCGGGCACGGTGATGACCGCCTGCGTCACCTTCTCGCCAAGGTATGCCTCTGCCGTCTCCTTCATCTTGCCGAGGATGAAGGCGCTGACCTGGCTGGGGGAGTACTTCTCGCCGCGCGCCTCGACCCAGGCGTCGCCGTTGCCGCCGGGGACGATGGCGTAGGGGACCAGGGCCTTGTCCTTCGCCACCATCGGATCGTCGTAACGGCGCCCGACCAGGCGCTTGATGGCATACAGCGTGTTGGACGGGTTGGTGACTGCCTGGCGCTTGGCGGCCTGGCCGACCAGCCGCTCGCCGTTGTCGGCGAACGCAACCATGCTGGGCGTGGTCCGCGCGCCCTCGCCGTTCTCGATGACCTTGGCGTCCCCGCCTTCCATGACGGCGACACAGGAGTTGGTGGTGCCGAGGTCTATGCCGATGACCTTGCTCATGGTGCCCATCCTTCAGAATGCTGGTTGTCTGGCGCCCGGTGCCGGTAAGGGGCATCGGCTGGCATGGGATGGGGCTTGGCGACCACGACCATCGCCGGGCGCAGCAGACGCCCGTGCAGCGTCCAGCCCGCGGAGTGCGCGTGCACGACCGTGCCCGGCGGCGCCGTGCTCTCCTGCTCGGCCATCGCCTGGTGCAGGGCGGCATCGAACGGGACGCCCACGGCCTCCACACGCTCGATGCCGTTGCGCGCGAGCAGCGCGACAAAGCCCCGCTCGACGCCCTCGAAGCCGTCGCGCATGCTGGTGACGGACGCTGGCTCGCCGGGCGTCGGCGGCGGCAGGCTGTCGAGGCCGCGGCGGAGGTTCTCCACGCCTTCCACCACATCGGCGGCGAACTTCTGCACCGCATAGAGGCGGGCATCGTCCACATCCCGGCGGGCGCGCGTCCTGACGTTGGCGATCTCGGCCTCGGCCCGCATCCAGCGGTCCCGCAGGCCGGCCGCCTCGCTGTCCTCTGAAGGTCCCGGCACCACGGGCAACACCTCGGCGCCGTCCGGCATCCCTGCCCAGGTCGGGCTTCCCGGTCTCGCACTGCTCATGGCGTGGTCCCTCCCCGGGACCGATCGGCACCCGCCCAGGGACCATGCCATTCCACGCGGTCCCGCGCCCGAACCAACGCCGGACAGCGGGAATGCGGAAACGCGCAGGCGGCAAATTGGTGGAGGGCGCGGCAAGCACAGTTACTCCCTGCGCCGCTCAGGCAGGCTCGCAGAAAGCGGCCCGGTTGCAGGGGTGCAGACAAGCCCGGCAGCGGCAGGCGATCTCGCAGCCGGAACGGCATGTGTGCCGCTTCGTCCCCTCTGCAGTATTGTGCGCCCCGCTGCCGCAGGGCGCCCTGATGGTCAGGCCTCAGCCTGCTCGGGGGCAGTCTCGGCATCCTCCTCCACGGCATCAGCCGGATACAGCTTCGGGGCAAGCTGGCGGACGTACTCAGTGATATGCGTCAGGGCCACCCTGATCCTTGGCGTCGCCCGGTTGTCCCTGTGCACCACGAGCCAAATCCTGGCGGTTGGGACGGGGAGCGGCGCCGGCAGCCGTTGCAGCCCGGCCTCCCCGTCGGCGCGGAACCGCCCCAAGCAGGCCAGGCCGCCGCCGTGGACCGCCGCTGCCACCGCCGCCTCATGGCTGCTGGTCTGCAGGGCCACCCGCGCACGGGGCGCACGGTCCGTCAGCCAGCCGGTCTGCGTCACGTCCTCGATGTCCTCGGACTGGGTGATGAGGTGGTGGCCGACGCACCCGTCCGCGAAGTCCGGCCTGCCGTGGCAGTCCAGGTAGCCCGGCGAGGCATACAGCCCGAAGGCGATGGTCCCGATCTGGCGCACGACGAGGTCGTGCTGGTCGGGCTGGCGCAGCCGCACCGAGATGTCGGCTTCCCGCATGGACAGGCTCAGCTCCCGCGGATTGGGGATCAGCTCGACCATGATGTCGAGCTCCTTCCGGTGCAGGGTGGCGAGGCCAGGTGCAAGGATGTGCGTCGCCACCGTCTCGGCGCAGGTCACGCGCACAAGGCCGGCCATGCGCACATCCCGTCCGCCCACGTCGCGCTCCAACGACAGCGCCTCGGCTTCAAGGCGCTCCGCATGGGTGCGGACGCCGTCGCCGGCCTGGGTGGGCACGTAGCCTTCCGGCGTGCGGTTGAGCAGGCGCACACCCAGGCTTGCCTCCAATGAGGCCAGCCTGCGTCCGACGGTGGACTGTGCGACGTGCAGGTCCTTGGCTGCGGCGGACAGGCTGCCGTGCCGGGCCAGCGCCAGGAAGAACCGCAAGTCGTCCCAGTCGAGCATGGGCTGATCTCCGCGCGTTTGCGCATTCCCGCTCGCCAGCTTTGGTCCGCTGGGCGGACTGGCGGGGGTGTATAAGATCATCTCTGCATACCAGGCGCCGTGGCTGCCTGCCAATGAGGTGCCGTGGAAGACGGCAGCAACCGGCTGCGTGCCGCACCAGGAACCGTGGAGGATGCCAATTGCCGAAGCCCCCCAAGCCGGCCGCACCGCCAACTTTATTGCCAGTTGGTCAGCAGCAGCTTGCAGCCCTGGTGTCTCATGGCAAGGCCGATCCATCGGCCTCCCGCACGCTCCGGTGCCGCACCGTGGCACAGGGCCGCCTGAGCCAACTGAACTACATCCGCAACCTGCCGCCTCAGCCTGTCATGGAAAACGAACCGGCGGGCCTGTTGGGAGAAACCAACGCTCCCAATGCCTCGGAGGCGCTGCTGGCGGCGTTCGGGTCCTGCCTTGCGGTCGGGATACACGCCAACGCGCTGGCGCAGGGCATCCCGATCCGGTCGCTGGAGCTGGAGCTGGCGGCCGACCTCAACACCACGGCGGTGTGGGGCGCGGGCAACCTGAACCCGCACACCATCGGGTTCGAGGCCATCAGCGTGGTGGTCAGGATGGATGCGGATGCGCCACGCGAGGTGCTTGAAGCGCTGGTGCGCCACGCCACGCTGTGGTCGCCGGTCGCCAACACGCTGCACAACCCGGTCCACCTGGACGTGACGCTGGAATCCGCCCTGGTGCGCGCAGCCTGAAGGGCGGCCTGGTGCCGGCAGTGGGCACGCGGGACGCGATGGCGGCGCGAGGCATCATACCAGCGGTCATCTGCCCTGACCCTTACGCACTCGAACCGTCATTGCGAGCCGCCCTTACGGCGTGGCAATTTAGGAGCCGGGAGCACCGTGCTGGAGGCCCTGGGTTGCCGCGGCGCTGCGCGCCTCGCAATGACGGGAGAAACGGTTAGAGCGGATAGCCGTTGGTATCATACTTGAACGGCATGGCAGGAATGTAGCTGCACAGCCAACGTCAACATACGACAGCGCCCTCATGCACCAAAGCCCATCCTTGCGAGTGCCCAAGGGGGCAGGGAGGGTTAGGCCGGTGCAGCCGCAAGGGGGGTGTCAGGGCGACGGCACGTAGGTCATGCCTGAGTTCGGCTCGACCCAGATCATGTGATCCCGCACCGCAGTCACGCCGGACACGTTCTGGGCGGCGACGCGGATCGCAGCGCGGTCTGCCTCCACAAAGAGAGTACCATCGAGGTCAACGACCCCATTCAGGACGCGGACGGTGATGGCGCCGGCTGGAGCCCAGGGCTTGGCTTGCAACTCAGCCAGGACCGCACGCCGGACGTCAGCATCACGGAACGGGCCGTCAACATGGGACGTGGAATGCGAAAGGGCTTCTGCCAACTTGCGCAGCAGGTCCGACCGGCTGACTATGCCCCCTAGGCGGCCCTGGTTCAGGATGGGAACACGCTTGACGCGCTTGTCCCGCATGATCGCCACGACCTCGGACAGCGAGGCCGACGCGTCGGCGGTCACGACATCCTGCGTCATGATGTCGCCCACCACGCGGCTATGCGACTCGACGTAGTCATCGGCTTGGCGAGACGGGCCGCGCAGGAACTGCAGCCATCCCATGCGGTGGACCTCCGTGCCAAGCTCGGCCCGGCGCAGCAGATCACCCTCCGTCACGATGCCGACGAGCAATCCGGTGGCGTCCAGGACCGGCAGGCCGCTGATGTGCCGATCGAGCATGAGGCGGATCGCAGCTTCGACCGCACTCGCCTCGGTCACGGTCGCCGGGTTGGGCGTCATGACATCGGCTGCTTGGAGGGGAGTGGTCATGTCATCGTATCCCTGCAGGATCTTGGTGAAGCTCGCGTGGCCGAAAGACCTACCGCTTTCCAAGCCTCGCCCAGCCGACGGAATTCCGTGACCGGGTATGCAGATGTAGGACTCGGCCCTGCGTCTTGAGGTCGCCATGTCGTCAATCCCTTTGCCCAGATGGCCGCTTGGGCACAGGGCGGGACTGGGGTGCGAATGTGGTCCGTCGTCCGGTCGCCCCATCACGGCGAGGATGCCCGATACGATCGCTTCAGTCACGATGTTCGTCCCACTGGCCTCGCTGATCTAGCCCTGCCCGCATCTGGGGTCAGGCGACGCGGACATAGCTTGGGGGTAAGCGATGCTCTGCGGCCCTGATGGCTATAGCCAGCCGGTCGGGAGCGGCCTGGCAGCAGCCGTCAGTTGCCCTGACCGTCATGCAAGCACACCGTCATTGCGAGCCGCTCTTGCGGCGTGGCAATCCAGAGGCCGAACGGATCCCGCTTGCGGCCCTCCCTATGCCGCCGCAGGCCCGGCCGCCAGGCTGAACACCCGCGCCAGGGTGTCCCGCGCCTGCTGCTGGATTTGCCGCAGGTGCGCCTCGCCGTGGAAGCTCTCGGCGTAGATCTTGTAAACGTCCTCCGTGCCTGACGGCCGCGCGGCGAACCAGCCGTTGTCCGCCGATACCTTCACCCCGCCGATCGAGGCGCCGTTGCCCGGCGCTGCCGTGACCACCGCGCGGACCGGCTCCCCGGCCAGCTCCGGCATCGCCAACCCCTCGGGCGTCAGCGCCTTCAGCTGCGCCTTCTCCGCCGCCGTCGCGGGCGCATCAATGCGCTCATACCAAGACTGGCCCAGGTCGCGCGTGATCCCGGCGTAGGCGGCGGCCGGATCGGTCCCGGTGCGCGCCGTCATCTCCGCCGCCAGCAGGCCCAGGATCAGGCCGTCCTTGTCCGTCGTCCAGGCCGACCCGTCCCGCCGCAGGAAAGACGCCCCCGCGCTCTCCTCCCCGGCGAAGCCGAGCGTGCCCGCGAGCAGGCCGTCCGTGAACCACTTGAACCCGACCGGCACCTCGACCAGCGCACGGCCGAGCCGGGCGGCCACGCGGTCAATGATGCCGCTGCTGACCACTGTCTTGCCGACTGCGGGCGCCGGTCCCCACGCCGGGCGGTTCGCGAACAGGTAGCCTATGGCCGCGGCCAGGAAATGGTTGGGGTTCATCAGCCCGTCCGGCCCGGCCACGATGCCGTGCCGGTCGGCGTCGGTGTCGTTGGCAAAGGCGACATCGAACCCGCCGCGCATGGCGACCAGCCGGGTCATGGCATAGGGGGAGGAGCAGTCCATCCGTATCCTGCCGTCCCAGTCGGCGGTCATGAACCGGAACGTCGGGTCCACCACGTCGCTGACAACGGTAGCTGCGATGCCGTAACGCTCGATGACGGACTGCCAGTATCCGACCGCCGCGCCGCCGAGCGGGTCTATGCCGATCCGCACCCCGGACGACCGGATCAGGCCCATGTCAACGACGTTCCCGAGGTCCGCGACATAGGGGCCGATGTAGTCGTGCCTGTGGACATGGCCGGATTGCAGCGCGCGGCCGAGCGGGATGCGCTTGACGCCATCCAGGCCCGCGGTGAGCAGGGCGTTGGCCGTGCGCTCGATTTCACCCGTCACGGCGGTGTCCGCCGGGCCGCCATCCGGGGTGTTGTACTTGAAGCCGCCGTCCTCCGGCGGGTTGTGCGACGGGGTGACCACGACCCCGTCGGCCAGCCCCGCCGTCCGCCCGCGGTTGTAGGCCAGGATGGCGTGCGAGACGACCGGCGTCGGCGTGAAGCAGTCGTGCTCGTCTATGAACGCCTCCACGCCGTTGGCGGCGAACACTTCCAACGCGGTGGCGAGGGCAGGCCGGGATAGGGCATGGGTATCAATGCCGATGAACAACGGGCCGTTGACGCCGGCCCCCTGGCGGCGCTGGCACACCGCCTGGCTGATCGCCAGGATGTGCGCCTCGTTGAACGTTGCATTCAGGGCGGACCCGCGGTGGCCCGAGGTGCCGAAGGCGACGCGCTGCGCCGGGACCGCCGGGTCGGGCGCCGTGGTGAAATAGGCCGTGACCAGGCGCGGCACGTCCACCAGGAGCGGCGCAGGGAGCAGCTTGCCGGCGAGGGGGCTGACGGTCATGCGCCATATTCCCCGCCGAGCGTCACTTCGACAAGGTGCGTGCCGCCATCGTCCAGCAGCGTCACCGGCCCGGCTGCCGCGTCCGCGCCGTCCAGCCGGATCGAGGCCACTCCCTTGCAGGCCCGGCCCGGGTTCTCGACCACGATGCGGTAGCGGGCGGAGCGCCAGGTGACGGTAGCCTCGAAGCGCGGCCAGTCGCGGGGGATGCAGGGATCAACGTGCAGGATGCCGTTCAGGATGCGTATGCCCAGGATGCCCTCCACCCCCGCCCGCTGCATCCAGCCGGCGGACCCCGTATACCAGGACCATCCGCCGCGCCCGACATGCGGCGCGGTGGAGTAAACGTCGGCCACTACGGCATAAGGCTCCACCTTGGACCGGTCGGCATCCGCCTGCGTCAGCGCCCGCCGGACCGGGTTGAGCATCCCCCACAGCGCCGCCGCCCGGTCCCCGTCGCCCAGCGCCGCGAAGGCCAGCACCGCCCACGTGGCGGCATGGGTGTATTGCCCACCGTTCTCCCGCAGGCCCGGCGGATATCCCTTGATGTAGCCGGGGTCGTGCGGCGTTCGGTCGAAGGGCGGGGTCAGGACCAGCGCCAATCCCTCGCCGGTCCGCACCAGCTCCCGCCCGGCCGAGGCCATCGCCTGCGCGGCGCGGTCCGGCGGCGCCGCGCCGGACAGGACCGCCCAGGACTGGGCGATGGAATCAATCCGGCACTCCGCGTCCAGATGGGAGCCGAGCGGGGTGCCGTCGTCGTAATAGGCGCGCAAATACCACTCGCCGTCCCAGGCTGCTTCCAGCGCCGGCCGCAGCGCCGCCGCGTGGGCGCGCCAGGCTGCGGCTCGGGCGTCGCCCCGCACCTCGGCCAGCGGCGCGAAGGCCAGCAGCGCCGCGTGCAGGAACCAGCCGAGCCAGACGCTCTCGCCCCGCCCGGCCTCGCCGATGCGGCTCATGCCGTCGTTCCAGTCGCCGGTGCCCATCAGCGGCAGACCGTGGCCGCCGGTGGCGAGGCTGTGGTCGAGCGCACGGGCGCAGTGCTCGAACAGGGTTGCGCCCGCGTCCGCCGCCGCCGGAGTGAAGAACCTGTCGTGTTCCTCCGCCGTCAGCACCGGCGCTGCTAGGAAGCCCACCTGTTCATCCAGCACCGCCAGGTCGCCCGTTGCCTCGACGTAATGTGCGGCGGCGTAGGCCAGCCAGGCGCAGTCGTCGGAAATCCGCGTCCGCACGCCCATGCCGGACCCCGGCAGCCACCAGTGCTGCACGTCCCCCTCGACGAACTGCCGCCCCGCTGCACGCAGCAGGTGCTCGCGCACTAGGTCAGGGCGGGACGCGGCCAGCGCTATGCCGTCCTGCAGCTGGTCGCGGAACCCATAGGCCCCGCTGGCCTGGTAGAACCCGGCGCGCGCCCACACCCGGCAGGCCAGCGTCTGATACAGCAGCCAGCCGTTCAGCATGATGTCCATGCTCCGGTCGGGCGTCCGCACCGCCACTGCGCCCAGCACGCCGTCCCACAACCGGCGGACACCGGCCAGGACGGCATCCAGGTCCGCGGCGCGATACTTGGCGACCAGGGCGCGGGCCTCCTCCGCGTCCGCAGCCTCGCCGAGCAGGAACACGACCTCGGCCCGCGCGCCGGGCGGCAGGTGGACGGTGGCCTGCATCGCGCCGCACGGGTCCAGGCCAGCGCCCACGCGGCCGGACAGCGGCGCGGGGCCGGCAGCGCCCGCCGGGCAGTCCAGCGAGCCGTGGCGGCCGATGAACTCGCGCCGGTCGCCGGTCCAGCCGGTCTGCTTCCCCTGCAGGCCGGCAAAGGCGACCCGCTGGCCGCTGGCCGCGCTCCAGGGATTGCGCGCGAACATCGCGCCGGTTCCGGCGTCCATCTCCGTCGTCACGAACGCCGCCGTGGCGGTGCGGGATGCGCCCAGGACCCACTCCACGTAGGCGGATACGGTGAGGGTCCGGGCGCGTCCGGACAGGTTGTGCAGGTGCAGGCGCGACAGCTTCACCGGGTCATCGGTCGGCACGTACTGCACCAGGCTGCTGGCAATGCCGTAGGCAATGCGGTCAAACGAGGAGAAACCCCGGCCGTGGCGGATCACATAGGTTGCCCCCGGATCGCGGCGGGGCGAGGCGGTCGGGCACCACAGGTCCTGCGTGTCCGCGTCCCGCAGGTGGAACGCCTCGCCGGAGCGGTTGGTAACAGGGTCGTTCGACCAGGGCGTAACCTGGTACTCGCGGCTGTTGCCGCTCCAGGTGTAGCCGCCGCCCTCCGCGGCAACGAGGAAGCCGAAGCCGGGGTTGGCGATGACGTTGACCCAAGGCGCGGGCGTCGCCTGGCCGGGGCCGAGAACCACGACGTACTCCCGGCCCTCGTCCGCAAAGCCGCCATAGCCGTTGAAGAACTCAAGCTGCGGAACCGGCGGGATGGCCGTCCCCGGGTCGCTGGTCCGCGGGGCCGGAGCCTGTGATACCGGAGACTGTGATGCCAGAGACTGGGGGACCGCCGCTGCACGCGCGCGGAGCTGGTCCGACAGGCCGCCGCGTTCTGCCGTCAGCACGACGCGGGCCGCTGAACCCAGAAGAGCGGCTGTTTCTGTTGGAACCAGGTCGGCACGCAGCAGGAACACCGCACCCTTCGCCGCGGCCTCCGGGACCGGCGGCGTGCGCGTCTGCGCCCGCACCAGGGCCTCCAGCGCGATCTGCAAATCCTGCGAGTAGGACGCGGCGTGCTCGTTCAGGATCACCAGGTCCACCGCGAGCTGCTTCAGCCGGAAGTACTCGTGGGCGAGCAGCAGTTGCCGGGCCATGTCGAGGTCGGCGCCGTCGCGTATGCGGAGCAGTAGGATCGGCAGGTCACCGGAGATGCCCTGTCCCCACAGGCCCGCCTGCGCCCCGCCGCCCCGGCGGATGGCATCGGACACCGGCCGCAGCGCCGGCCCGGCGAACACCAGGTGCCCCGCCAAGGTCTGGAACAGGTCGGCCTCCCAAGGATGGATGCCGAGGTGGCGCAACTGCACCTGCGCCTGCGTCCAGGCCAGCGTCGAGGCGCGGTCGAACGCGGCGGTGTCCCGGTGCTTGTCCATCGCGCCGATCAGGGCGGCGCGGGACCCGGCCGCCATCGTCCAGAACGCGACGTGCACCATTGCCCCAGGCATTACGGTGACGCGGCAGCGCAGGGCGAACACCGCGTCCAGCACCGTGCCCACGGTGCCGGACAGCGCCCACCCGTCCATGGCCGCCGCGTCGCGCACGCCGCGTCCGCGCCCCAGGAAGCGGGCGCGGTCGGTCTCCGCCTCGATGACGCCGCCCGCGGCGCCGTTCTCAGCCACGAGCATGTGCGCGGCCCAGACTTCCGGCTCGGTGGGCGTCCGGCGGCGGCGGGTGGCCAGGATGGCGCCGTCCCCCAGCCGCTCCGTTTGCACGAACATCTTGGCGAAGGCCGGGTGCGCGATGTCGTCGGCCCCGCGGATCAGCGCCAGCTCGGCGTAGGAGGTGATCTCGATGGTGCGCGCCACCGGGCCGGCGTTCGTCAGGGAAATGCGGCGGACCTCCGCGTCCTCCTCGGTGGAAACGAGGACCTCCATCATCGTCGTCAGGTCGCCGTCGCGGCGGGCGAACTCGGCACGGTCCTCCCCGAAGGCCACGTCGTACTCGTCAGGCGCCGCGCCAGTGGGTTGCAGCCCGGCGGACCACACCTTCCCGCTGCCGACATCGCGCAGCAGGATGTAGGACCCCCAGTCGTCGAGGGTCGGGTCCTCCCGCCAGCGCGTCACCGCCAGGTCCCCCCACCGGCTGCTGCCAGCCCCGGCGGTTGTCAGCATCACGGCGTAGCGCCCGTTGGACAGTAGGTGCGTGACGGGCGCCGGGCTGTCCGCCGTGCCATAGCGGCGCCCGCCGGGCGGGACGGCTGCCTTGCCCGTGGCGGAGGGCTTGGGGTCCATCGGCAGGGGACGGGCCATCGCCACGTTGCGCGGCGCGCGCTCCTGCAACAGCAGCTCCGTCGCCTCGATGATAGGCTCCGCATGGAACCGCGACCGCATCACCCCGTCCAGCACGGCGTCAGCGATGGCCACCACCGTCATGCCCTGGTGATGCGCCATGAATGCCCGGACGACTGCCACGGCTTCGCCCACCGGGATGCGGCCCGGGGTGTAGTCCAACGCCTCGTAGAAGCCGTAGCGGCCCTGCGCCCCGGCTGCCGCGAGCCGGGCGAGGTTGCTGACGGCCGCCCCGGGGTCAACCATCGCTGCCAGCGCGGTCGCATAGGGCGCGATCACCAGGTCGGCGTCCAGGCCGCGCTTCAGCCCCAGGCCGGGGATGCCGAAGTTGGAGTATTGATAGGTATACTCCACGTCCCTAACATTGCAGGCCGATTCCGACACGCCCCAGGGGACGCCCTTCTCCGTCCCAAAGGCGGCCTGCCGCCGCACGACCAGGCGGCTCGTGTCCTCCAGCAGGCTGCCGCCCGGGGCGCGCATTACCAGGGACGGCATCAGGTACTCGAACATGGAGCCGGACCAGGACACCAGCACGGCGCCGCCCGCCGTGGGCGTGACGGCGCGGCCGAGCCGGAACCACTCGCGCGACGGTATGTCTCCCTTGGCGATGGCCACGAAGCAGGCCAGCCGCGCCTCGGACGCCAGCAGGTCGTAGCAGTTGGTGTCCAGCGCGCCCTCATCTGCCAGGTAGCCGATGGACAGCAGCTTGCGCTCCGCGTTGCGGAGGAAGCCGAACTCCATCGCCAGTGCCATGCTGCGGGCCGTCTGCTCGATGGCGAGGAGCCGCGGGGCTAAGGCGGCCGGGCCGGCGTGGTCCTTGCGATGGCTTTCAACGGTCCGGTGCAGTGCGCTGGTCCAGAACGCAAGGTCCGCGCCGTCGCCCCCGTCCGCGACCGCCTGGGCCAGCGCCGCCGCCGTCCGTGTGTCCGCGTCGAGGCCTGCGAGGCCGCAGTCCGGCGCCGCAAGCCGGGCTTCGACCGCGGCCAGTGCGGCACACGCCGCCTGCAATCCCGGACGCGGCGTGGCCGCCCCGGCCAGACGCGCAACTTCCTTTGCGGCAAGGCCGGCAGTGTCGGCCAGCCCCGCGCGCCACGGCGCGTCACCGGCTGCCCCCTCGCGCCAACCGCCGCACGCATTGGCGAGCGTGATGAGATGCCCGGCCAGGTTGCCGCTGTCCACGGTTGAAACGTAGGACGGTTCCAGCGGGCGCAGGTCGCCCGTATCGTACCAGTTGTAGAAGTGCCCGCGGAAGCGTTGCAGCCGGGCCATGGTGGCCAGCGTGGCCTCCAGCCGCTCCACCGTGTCGGCCAGCCCGGCCCAGCCGAAGTCGTGCGCCGCTGCGGTCGAGAGCAGATACAGGCCGATGTTGGTCGGGGAGGTCCGGTGCGCCAGCACGGGCGCCGGGTCCTCCTGGAAGTTGTCCGGCGGCAGCATGTTGTCGGCGGGCGTCACGAACGTCTCGAAGAAGCGCCAGGTACGGCGCGCCGTCGTCCGCAGCACCTGGATGTCGGCGTGCGACGGCACAAGGCTGCCGCCAGTGGACACCCGGCTGGCCCAGTATGCGACGGCGGGCGACGCCATCCAAGCCGCCGCGAACGGCACGGCAAGCAGCCAGGCGCCGCCTGACCAGGCAGGCACGGCCAGTGCGAGCGCGCCCAGCGCCGGGGCGCCGGCCATGTGCCGGTAGTAGCCGCCGACGCCCAGGGCCGGCCCCTCCGCCACCTGCGCCGCAGTCATCCACTGCAGCAGGTTGCGGCGCGTCCAGCACACGCGGATCGCGGTCCGCACGATGGCGTCGCCCATCAGCACCGCCTGGTGCGCCAGGAACACGACGACGAGCCCAGCCAGCGTCGCCGCATGGCGCAGGCCGCCGCCCAGCACGCCGAAGTAGCTGCGGAGCGACACCCACCGCGCCTTGGGCACCATGTCGCCGAATACCGGCAGCAGGGCCGGCAGCGCGATGGTCAGCAGCACGAACCCCGTCCAGGCCGCCGCCGCAGGGAACGGGAGCGCCCATCCGGCCAGCAGTGCGATGACCGCCGCCGGTGCGGAAAGCGTCCGCCGCAGGTTGTCCAGCATCTTCCAGCGGCCCATCGCCGGGACGGAGTCGCGCGCCGCACCGCTGCCGCCGGGCACGATCCCCGAGGCGATCCAGGGCAGCAACTGCCAGTCGCCCCGCGCCCAGCGGTGCTGGCGCAGTGCTGCGCCGGCGTAGCCGACTGGGAACTCCTCAACCACCTCGATGTCGCTCGCCAACCCGGCGCGGGCGAACACGCCCTCGAACAGGTCGTGGCTCAGCAGCGTCGAATCCGCCACCCGGTCCCGCAGGGCGGCGTCGAACGCATCCACGTCGTAGATGCCCTTGCCGGCGTAGGAGCCTTCGCCGAACAGGTCCTGGTAAACGTCCGACACCGCCGCCGCGTAGGGGTCAATGCCGTCCATGCTGGAAAAGATGCGCTGGAACAGGGAGCTGCCCCGCCCGGTGGGCAGCGACGGCGTGACCCGCGGCTGCAACACCGCATAGCCCTCCACGACTCGCCCGCTGGCGACGTCGAGCCGCGGGGCGTTCAGCGGATGCGCCATCTTGCCCACCAGCCGGCACACGGCGCCGCGCGGCAGCCGCGTGTCGGAGTCCAGCGTGACGACGTAGCGCACGCCTGACGGTACGGCGGGCGGGTCCAGGAAGGTCGTGCCGGCGCCCCCGCGCAGCAGGCGGTTCAGCTCGTGCAGCTTGCCGCGCTTGCGCTCCCAGCCGATCCAACGGCCTTCCCCCGCGTTCCAGACCCGGCTGCGGTGCAGCAGCAGGAAGCGGTCGCCACCCGGCGCCGGGCCGTGCAGCCGGTTCAGCCGGGCGATGCCGTCCGCGGCGGCGGCGAGCAGCGCCGCGTCGGTGTCCGCGTGCTCGGCTGGGCTGTCGGCCCAGTCGGTCAGCAGGGCGAAATGCACCTCGCCGGCCCCACTGGCGAGGTAGTGGATTTCCAGGCGCGCCACCTGGTCCGCCACCCCTGCCGCGCTGGTCAGCATGGTCGGGACAGCGACGAGGGTGCGGAGCGGGGCGGGGATGCCGTCATCGAGGTGCAGGCCGGGCAGGGTGGTGGCGCCGAAGGCCCACGTCGCCAGCCGGTTCACGCAAGCGACCGCCGCGTCGGACGCCAGGACGAAGCCGGCGGCGGCGAGCAGGGCCAGCAGGAGGCCGGCGGTTCCGGCCTCCGCGGCAAACCGCAGCGGCACGGCGAGGAAGGCCACGGCGAGGGCGATGACGACGCCGCCGTAACCGCCGATGCCGAGGCTGCGGCACCCCCGTTCCAGCCGGGCGCGCAGCGGCGTCCGGTAGCCCATCGCGCCTTCGAACCCCGGACGGCCGCCGCCGATCAGGTAGTAGCCCGGGTCGCCTTCCCGCCCGCCTCCGTGTCCGGCCGCCCGTGCCACCGCGCCCTGGGCGATGTCCAGCTCGGCCTGGCCGGACCCGCGCGCCAGCCCTTCGATCGCGGTCCGGTACAGGTTGCGCGTCGGGAAATCCATCCCGGCGGGGGCGCTGCCGGCAAGGGCGGCGTCCACCAGCGAAACCCGCTCGAAGAAGTCCGTCCAGTCCATGCCGGCGGTCAGGCGCAGGCTGGTGATGATGTTGCGGACGGTGGCGTTGCTCATGCTCTGCTGCTGCAGCTCGTCCCGCACGGCGGCCTCGACCGTCGTGCCCTGGGCTCCCAGGCGCGCGTCGAGCCAGGCCAGCGTCGGATCCGTCCTGGGATCATGGCCGCGCAGCCGGTGCGCGAGCTGGACCGCGAAGGGGTCCGTCACCATCGCGCGCTCCGGCAAGTGGGACGGCAGGTCAGCGGGCTGGCCAGGTGCGGTCCCGTCCGCACTCTGCATCCGCTCGGCCAATTCGTCCGCCGCCTGCCGGGCCGCCGCGTCGTCCACGACCAGCTCCGCGATGCGCCGGAGGTTCTCGATCAGCACGATCCGCAGGGTGATCGGCACGGCCCACAGCTCGCCGATGGTCAGCGGCTGCACCGACTGGTAGGCGAGCAGGTAGAGGCGCAGCGCCTCGGGGTCGAGGTGGCTGTCCGTATGCGCCACCAGCGACCACGCCGCGCCGAACACCCGCGGCAGCCCGGTAAACGGCCCCGCCGCCAGCTTGGGCAACTGCGCGTAGTAGCCCGGCGGCAGGTCCACGCCGATCTCGCGGATCTGCATGTCCACAAGGTGGTAGTTGTCGGCCAGCCATTCGGCGGCGGGGGTGGCGTGGTGGCCGTCCCCGGCTGTCTTTGCGATGGCGCGGTTGGCGCGGAGCAGGAACGCGGCGTTGTCGGCCAGGCGGTCCGCCAACCCGCGGCCCCGGGTCCGGCGCGCCGCTACCGGCTGGGCGGCAGCGAGGCTCCTGGCGTGCTCCTCCAGGCGCTCGATGCTGAATAGCTCGCCGCGCAACGGCGCACGGTCCCAGGGTGGCGGGGGCGGAGGCTGCTCGGACAGCCGGCCAGCGATCACCGCCCGGCCTGCCGGGACCGGCGACCGTTCAAGGGCACTGCGTCAGCGCCGGAACAAGCTGCGGCGATACTGCGGCGCGGCAGGGCGGGACAGCAACGAGTGTTCGTAAGGGCCAGCGCCCTGATCCGCGCCGGCATCCATCCCGGGTGCGCCCTGGGACATGGGCACCTGCCCGGAGGACGCGTCCCGCGCCGGCTCCGGCAGGGTAGATGTGCCGTCGGTGACCGGCAGGTTGCTTTGGACATTGCTCATGCGACGCTCCATTCCTGGAAGACCGGCGGTGCCCATGGACTGGGACGGCTACACCCGCCCGCAGCAAGGTGGCAGTCCGGTCCATGGCCGCTGCGTTCCGCTGGCCTGTTTGGGGACCAACCGCTCGTTCTTCTGTACGCAGAAATACAATGATGGGCGGCTGGACGGCAGGTTCGGAAACTACCTACTTCCGGTGTGCGCCCCGGCGCGGCGGCCTGCTTCGGGAAGCTCCGCCGGTGCTGCGTGTGCCGATCCGGCCGGAAAAAGTTCATGGCTCTACCGACTTCCATATGTGCGACAGGCCGCGCAAGCCTGCTTGGGCACCCTCGGGACGCAAGCGTTGCCGTGGGCAGGCATGCCAATGGTTGCACAGGCCGGGTGCATCCTCCGGAGTTTACCGGCGGCCCCCCCCGCAGGTTTGCGCACGAACAAAGTCCTAAGCAGCCTTGCGGCACCCGTCGTTGCCGGGCCGACCCTGGTGCTGTTGAGGTTGCCGGCGGGGCTTGTCAGCGCCCTCCCCACCGAGGAGCCACGGGGCAGGCTGTTGGCCGGCTCCGGCTCCGTGCTGGACGGGCCCATGCCGCCAAAGGCGGTGGACACCGGAGCCTGGCTAGACTCCTGTGCGCAGCTTGCAAATGCGACCATTGGTAGAATGGCAAGAATGCTGAAACGCATGATTTAGCCTCGATTGTTATGTGCGGCCGACAGCGGTGCGGCGAATAATTGGCTGCTGGATTGCATCAAGTCCCAGCAGAACCTGGCACCGCGGGGACAACACTTTGCCAAGCCTGCGCCGCGTTCATGCCGGGCTTCCCCAGCGCCAGTTCCTGATCTCCGGCAGGTCCTGGCCGTGCTTGTCTATGTAGATCTTGTGCTCGATCAGCTTGTCCCGGACCATCTGCTTCAGGTAGGCGCCCCGGCTGCCCATACCGCCCACCCGGTCCACCACGTCCTGCACCAGGTGGAAGCGGTCCAGGTCGTTCTGCACCCGCATGTCGAAGGGCGTCGTGATCGTCCCCTCCTCCTTGTAGCCGCGCACGTGCAGGTTCGTGTTGGCCCGGCGATACGTCAGCCTGTGCACAAGCCACGGGTAACCGTGGAAGGCAAAGACGATGTGCTTGTCCCGGGTGAACAGCGAGTCGTAGTCCGTGTCGCTCAAGCCGTGCGGATGCTCGCTTGCCGATTGCAGGCGCATCAGGTCCACGACGTTGACGACCCTGATCCTCAGTTCCGGCAGGTGCTCGCGCAGGATGGACACCGCGGCCAGCACCTCCAGCGTCGGCGTGTCGCCGCAGCAGGCCATCACCACGTCCGGTTCGCCGTGCTGGTCGTTGCTGGCCCACTTCCAGATGCCCAGGCCCTCGGTGCAGTGGGTGACGGCCTGCTCCATCGTCAGCCATTGCGGCATGGCGTGCTTGCCGGCGACGACGACGTTGACGTAGTGCCGGGTCCGCAGGCAGTGGTCGAACACCGACAGCAGGCAGTTGGCGTCCGGCGGCAGATAGACACGGACGATGTCAGCCTTCTTGTTGACCACGTGATCCAGGAAGCCCGGGTCCTGATGGGTGAAGCCGTTGTGGTCCTGCTGCCAGACGTGGGACGCCAACAGGTAGTTCAGCGAGGCGATCTTGCGCTGCCAGGGCAGCTCCAGCGTCACCTTCAGCCACTTGGCGTGCTGGCTGAACATGCTGTCCACGATGCGGATGAACGCCTCGTAGCTGTTGAACATCCCGTGCCGGCCGGTCAGCAGGTAGCCCTCCAGCCAGCCCTGGCACTGGTGCTCGCTGAGCATGGAGTCCAGCACGCGTCCGGCGGGCGCCAGGAACTCGTCGTTCGGCTCCGTGCCGGCGTCCCACTGGCGGCTTGTCGCCTCGAACACCGCGCCGAGCATGTTGGACAGGGTTTCGTCGGGACCGAAGATGCGGAAGTTGCGCCGCTCCATGTTCAGCTTCACCACGTCGCGCAGGAACTGGCCCAGCACGGTCGTGTCGGAGGCATCGGCGGCGCCGGGAACCGCGACGGTAACGGCGTGCTGGCGGAAGTCGGGCATGCGGAGGTCGTGCAGCAGGGCGCCGCCGTTGGCGTGCGGGTTGGCACCCATGCGCCGGTCGCCCTTGGGCGCCAGCTCGGCCAGCTCGGCGAGAAGGGTGCCGTTGCTGTCGAACAGCTCCTCGGGCTTGTAGCTCCGCATCCAGTCTTCGAGCAGCTTGACGTGCTCGGGGTGGGCCGGGTCCACCAGGATCGGCACCTGGTGGGAGCGGAAGGTGCCCTCGATCTGGAGGCCGTCCACCACCTTCGGCCCGGTCCAGCCCTTGGGGGAGCGCAGCACGATCACCGGCCAGCGCGGGCGGGGAGCGGGCTGGCCGGTGCGGGCGGCGTCCTGGTAGGCGCGGATGTCCTCGATGGCGCGGTCCAGCACGCCGGCCATGCGCTGGTGCATGGTAGCGGGATCGTCGCCTTCCACGAAGTAGGGGGTCCAGCCGCAGCCGCGCAGGAACTGCTCAAGCTCCTCCGGCTCGATCCGTGACAGGACGGTGGGGTTGCTGATCTTGTAGCCGTTCAGGTGTAGGATCGGCAGCACGGCCCCGTCAGTTGCCGGGTCGAGCAGCTTGCCGGAGTGCCAGGCGGTCGCCAGCGGCCCGGTTTCGGCCTCACCGTCGCCGATGACGCAGGCGACGATCAGGCCGGGGTTGTCGAACACGGCGCCAAAGGCGTGGCTGAGGGAGTAGCCCAGCTCGCCGCCCTCGTGGATGGACCCCGGCGTGCTCGGGGCGACGTGGCTGGAGATGCCGCCGGGGAAGGAAAACTGGGTGAACAGCTTGCACAGGCCGGCTTCGTCCTGGGTGACGTCAGGGTATACCTCGCTCCAGGTGCCTTCGAGGTAGACGTTGCCGACGATGGCCGGGCCGCCGTGGCCGGGGCCGGCGACGTAAAGCATGTCCAGGCCATACTTCTTGATGGCGCGGTTCAGGTGGACGTAGATGAAGTTCTGGCCCGGCGTTGTGCCCCAGTGGCCCACCACCAGCGGCTTGATGTGGGCCAAGGTCAGCGGCTCGCGCAGCAGCGGGTTGCCGTAGAGGTAGATCTGCCCGACCGACACGTAGTTGGCCGCGCGCCAGTAGGCGTCCATCCGGCGCAGCTCGTCGGCGGACAGGGGCGATTGCCGCCGCAAGGGGGCGGCAGCGCCAGTGGGGCGCAGGGTGTCGCGTGTTGGCACGGGCGTGTCCATCTTGTCCGGATTCCTTACGTTGTTCTGCTCCGCCGCACGCCCGGCGCATCCCTGACGCGGTGCGCCCGCCTGTCTGGTGACATCCTGGTGCGGTGACAGCCGGCCCTGGTGTGGTTGTCGTATCGGCAACGACGGCGGAGATGATGCCAAGGCTGTGTATCCGGCAGAGGGACAGCCTTGCAGGTTCGGAATCTACCTAGCGGTAGCGACTTGCATCTATTCGTGGGTGGGCGCGCACTTGGCCGTGTTGCATGGATAAGAGGTGTGGGCGCAGTTGCCCCAGCCCCGCTCGGGGGTCAGGCGATGCGGACAGAGATCGGGCGTCCAAGCCGCGGCATGTGGTCCAGCACATGGACGGCTACGTCCACCTCGGTCGCTGGGCGCCGGTCCGTGCGCGAGCGCGGCCCGTCGCCGATCACCTTCTCGAACCTGCCAATGGCCGCCTCGGCCCGAGCCCGCTTCGTGTAGCCGGGCGCTTTCTGCCAAGCCGCACGTCCGTGCTCGGCGATGCCCGGCGAGCCTCTTGGTTCGACGTGCGGCAGGTGGCGGTCGCGCTACGCGGGTGCGGCGCCGCCCGCCATGCTTCGACGGCGTCGTCCGTGAACCAGACCGTCAGGCTGCCGCGCTGGCGCAAGGCGGACCAGGCGGTGCGGGCGCGTCCAAATATCGAGGGGGCGATCCTGTATGGCCCGAACTCGGGCGGCCTGGGCTACGGGGTATTTGGGCATGACATGGTCGAGGCGGCGCTGCGCCTTGGATACAACACCACGTACTACCCGGACTCCGACGCATTCACCAATATCGGCAAGTGGCCAGCATTCATGCTCGTAAAGGGCAGCTGGGACGATGTCGAGGGCCTGGAAGGCTCGCTGGAGGCCTACCGGCGGGCGCGGGAGCAAAAGGAATTCTTCGTGCTGCGCGGCCCGCGCCCTTTGGCGACGCAAAGTCCGAAGAACACGCGCCTCATCACAGGGCGGATGCCCGCCTTCGCTATGGCAGCCGTGCTGGGGCATCCCAACGTGCCCGGCGCGCATACGCCGGCAGACCTGCGGCGCCTATTCCTGTCCAGCCCCAACTTCTGGGGGCATACTAATGCTCCGGTCACGGCGTCGAGCGAGTAGCCGCCTCAGCCGCCGTTGATCGTCAGAATCGTGCCGGACGTGTAGCCCGAGCGCGGGCTGGCCAGGAAGGCGACCGCGGCGGCGATCTCCCCTGGCTCTGCCGGACGACCGAACGCCATGCCACGCGTCAGCTCCTGCCAGCATCCAGCGTCGCCGAGCTCCCGCGCTGCACGGGCGCGCAGCAGCATGATCAGCCGGTCGGTCGCGACCGGACCGGGGTTGATCCCAACCACACGCATGCCGTCCGCGGGCGCCGCCCGGCCCAGGGCGCGGGTGAAGGCCATCAAGGCCGCGTTGCCCGCGGATCCCGCGATGTAGTTGGGATCGAACTGCTCCCCGGCCGCGCCGATGACGTTCACCACGATGCCGCCGCGCGCCTTCAGCGTGGGATACAGCGCCCGGGTCAGGCTGATGAAGCCGAACACCTTGAGGTCCCACGCCGCGCGCCAGGTGCCGTCTTCCACTGCAAGCAGGCTACCCGGCGGGATGGCGCCGGCGTTGTTGACCAGCACGTCAACTGCCCCTGCGGCGCCTGCCACGCGTTCCACCTCGGCCTGCTGGCTGAGGTCGGCGACCAGCGTTTCGACGCGGACCTGGTGGCGCGCGCGCAGCCCGGCGGCCGTGGTCTCCAGCACCGCCCCGTCGCGTGCGACCAGCAGCAGGTCGCAGCCTTCCTCGGCCAGGGTCTGCGCCGACGCCGCGCCGATCCCCTTGGAGCCGCCGGTGATGAGGATGCGCTTGCCAGCAAGGTGCAGGTCCATGCAGGGTGCTATCCATGCACCCTGGCGGCGCTGTCAACCGCCGGACCGGCGAGGCAGGGGGTGGCCGGCCTCAGTTGATTTTCCATCCCTCGGTGCCGTGCCGGGTGAAGTGGCAGGTCATCACCCGCCCGTCCTGCTTCTGCAGTGCCCGGATCACGTCCATCCGACGCTCCGGCCGGACCAGCAGGGTTACGAACCCACCGCCGCCTGCGCCGGACACCTTGCCTGCCCGCGCGCCGGCGTCCAGGGCAGCCTGCACGACCTCGTCTATGTGCCCGGTGGTCACGTTGTCGGCCAGCCGCTTCTTGCTGTCCCAGGAGCGCCGCATGCAGGCGGCGAAGCGGTCGAAGTCGCCGCGCAGCAGGCACTCCTTCATCACGAAGGCGTCCTGCTTGATGGCGTGCATCGCATCGAGCGTCGTGCCGCTGTGCCGGGTCAGGTTGTCGGTTTGCTCCTGGATGATCCGCGCCGAGGAGCGCGACACCCCGCTGTCGAACAGCACGAGCGAGGTCTCCATCTCCGAGATGATCCAGTTCTTCACCCGCAGCGGGTTCACGATCACCCGGTCCTGCGGGTGGAACTCCATGAAGTTCACCCCGCCGAACGTTGCGGCATACTGGTCCTGCCGGCCGCCGCCGAGGCCCGCGTCAATCCGCTCGATCTCGAACGCCAGGTGGGCGATCTCGTACTCGCCCAGCGGCAGGTTCAGCCACTCGACGAACGCCTTCACCAGGGACACCACCATCGTGGAGGACGTGCCCAGCCCCGACCCCGGCGGCGCGTCGCAGAAGGTGGTCACGGTGCAGGGCAGGGGGCGCCCGCCGTTGAAGTCCCGCACGATACGCCGGTAAACCGCCCGGTGCAGCACCAGCGGACAGCCCTCCATCCCGTCATCGGCCGGGCCGTCCCACTCCTGCCTGAGGTCCGTGGCTGCGAAGCGGACCCGGCCGTCGTCGGCCGGAACGATGATGGTGTAGGCATACAGGTCCACCGTGACGTTCAGCACGGCGCCGCCATGCTCGTCGCAGTATGGCGACACGTCGGTGCCGCCGCCGGCCAGGCCCAGCCGAAGCGGCGCGCGGGAGCGGATGATCACGCCGGCGCCTGCGCCAGCGCCGGCGCGAACAGCGGGTCGAATCCGCGCAGGCGCCCGGCCCAACTGTAATCCTGCAGCACGCGGTCCCGTGCGGCCGGGCCAAGGGCTGCTCCGGCGGGCGTCAGCGATGCCAGGCAGGCCGCAGCGAAGGCGCCGGCGTCGGCGGCCAGCAGCACCTCCTGGCCCGGGCGCGCGGCGATCCCCTCCAGCGCGTCGGGGGTGACGATAACGGGGCGGGCCATCGCCATCGCTTCCAGCACCTTGTTCTGGATGCCGCGGGCGATCCGCATGGGGGCGACGGCGGCGGCGGCATGCGCCAGATAGGGCCTGACATCCGGTACCCGGCCGGTCACGGAGACCCCCGGCAGCGCCGACAGCGCCTGCACCTGCGGCGCTGGGCTGGCGCCGACGATGAAGAAGGCCGCATCCGGCGCCTGCTGCCGGACCAGCGGCAGCACCGCCTCGGCAAACCACGCCACGGCGTCCACGTTGGGCGGGTAGTCCATCGTGCCGGTGAACACGAAGGTTGGGCGGTCCGTGGGGTAGGGCGCATCCATGGGCAGCGCCGGATCAAAGTAGCCGGCGTCCACCCCGTTGCTGATGGCGCGGACGCGCTCGTCGTGCCCGGGGTTCAGGCGGGCGAACAGGGCGGCCTCTTCGTCGGACACGAAGGTGCTCCAATCGCACTCCCGCAAGATGCGCGCCTCCAGCGCGGCCATCCGCCGCCATTCCCGATGGTAAACCCATCGCATCGGCAGCCCCGCCGTTGCGGCGTAGGCCCGCCACTTCTCGGAGTCCACGTCAGCCAGGTCCGCCACGTAAACCGGTCCAGTCCGGGGCAGGCCGAGCACATAGGGCGCCATGTTGGAGGAGGCCACGTAAACCGCTGCCGGCCGCACCTCTTCCATCACTCCCCGCACCCAGTGCGTCAGGCTGCGGTCGCGGAAGAAAGTGACGCTCAGCGGCTCCCCGGTCAGAAGCCCCGTCATGCAAGTTGCTTTGGCGCGGCGCCGGTCCAGGGTGGCAAAGTGGCTGCCGACGCACATCGCCTGCACCGATGGAATGTGCTCCTGGTCTATAGGGTCGTCTACCAGAGTGCCGAGGTGGACGTCGAAGCGCTGCCGGAGATATTGCAGGATGTGATAGGGCCGTATCTTCTCGCCTTTTATGGGCGGATAGGGAATGCGCTGAGTCAGGAAGAGCAAGGGGGGCATGGTCAGGTCCCGGTAGGGTGGGCCGCTATACAAGGCGGCGCGGCCGGCAGGAAGGGGAGGGTGGCGGCCCGGCTGCTTCACCCTGCCGCTGACCAACCGGGCGGAACTGGCCAAGGTTCCGGCGGCGCAGCCGATGGAATGCCAGCGGAGGGGCGGTAGTTGCTGCTCCTGCTCGTAAGCTGGCTGCCGAACTGGCAGCTCATTGCCGTCGCCGACCGCAGCGATGCCGGCATCGAGTTGCTCGCCGCCATCGCGAAGCGATCCGCCAGTGGTGCGAGACGGCGGAGGCGTCCCGGACCACCGCGTAACCGTGATCACCCGGCTGCAGCTTGACGCCCGCCTGTTCGACCCGCCTCTGCCGCGCCAGCCCGGGATCAAGGGACACCCGCGCGTTTCCGGCGCGCGTGCCAGCCGACGCTGCTCGGGCGCCTGGCTGATCCGACCATTGCGTAGCAGCACGTCACGGTCACGGCCACGGGCTGGTATGGGCAGGCGAACGCCGGCTCGACGTCGTCTCGGGCAAGGCGCTCTGGTATCACCCCGGTAAGCAGGTGCCGGTCCGTTCTCAGACCACTTTGCGGTCTGTCCCCCCGGGGGTTCGCCTTTGGCGATGGCTGCTGGTCCGCGACGCAGCCGGCAAGTTCGAGCCGCAGGCGTTCGCTTGCACGGACCAGGCTGCCGACGCCCTCGACGTGCTGCGCTGCTTCGTCCGCCGCTGGCCCGTCGAGGTCACCTTCGCAGAAGTCCGCCGCCACCCCGGCGTCGAGCCGCAGCGCCAATGGTCGGACCTGGCCATCGCCCGCACCACCCCGTGCCTGCTCGCCTTGTTCTTGCTCGTGACGCTCTGGGCCAGCAGCCTCGCCGCGCCCGGCCTCGTCCTGCCCAGGCGTGCCACATGCCACCCAGCCTGAAATGGCCAAAGTTGGTGTGTCACGAACACAGTCTCATGAAGGAATAGGAATGGGGTGTGGGCTGTATGAGAGATGGGGGCAGGCCCCCCGAGGCCGGTAGTCAGGTGCTGGTCTCAAACCACTGCAAGCTGCGGCCGTCAAAAGCGGTCGTGGTGAGCGTTGCAGCAAAAGGCGGGGCGAGAACCCGTCAGGTATGGTCCGGAGAGGCAAGCGAGAGCAAACCGTCGATGACGTGTCGAAGTTCCATAGGTGATGTCAAAACCGGGGGTGCGATTTTCTCCCGGGATCAGTTCGGGGGTGGTCCTGAAGCCTGCCCGGGCGGCATCCGGCCTGTAGGCGGCGCGAAGCCGGACCAGGCTCTTGCATGGAACGGAACGTGTCAACGACTTTGATACAGCCGGGTTTGGAATTTAGGCTTGGCTGGTCGGGTCGGTTGTGCGGCATTGAAGTGAGCGAGGCGGCCGGCTTTTTGGTGTGATCCTGGCGAGTAAGG
>JAABUK010003621.1_pt1 | contig 25951 bp, 33 predicted proteins | sample 5559141 | NCBI WGS metagenome assembly JAABUK01 (sample SAMN10711869, study PRJNA513367) | rock metagenome | isolation source: Antarctica rocks | place: Antarctica: Victoria Land, Pudding Butte nord | collected 2016-01-03 | reverse complement strand
GGATCAAGAGCATCTGCACAACAGAGGTGAAGGACAGGGGGACGGGCAAGGGGATGGAGGGTTTACAGAGACAAATGAGGTGGAGGGAAGGGTGCAGGAGGGGTTTGCAGGGATGGTGTTGGTGGATGGTGAGCTGTGTGAGACTCCCATCTCCCCCAGGTGGTGGGACAACGTGGCCAAGACTGATCTCATTGGCATCAAAGAATTGCAAAGGTCAGCCATGTTTGTGTCAGAGACAAGCAACCCTTGCCCGTCAGTTGAGGCACTGAGTGCTTAATTATGCACGACTAAACAAGCGATCTCCTCATGCACAAGCTTTTGATTCTGACCGTGCTGTGTACCTGTACGTCCACGCAATTATCAATGGAGAGTTTGCATAAATGGGGACTTGAGCATCTGTGTGATTGCAGTGTGAGGTTGCGGAAGATGACATGTAGAGCCTTCCTGCGGGCTCAGAAAGCTGGCCATCTGGAGAAGATGGTGGCTCAGGCCAGGTACTTCACAACTTGCTTGTCTTTTATTGCATTCCATTGGCTTTTGCAGGGACATGCCTGTCTAGAGGTTTTACATGTGTCTCATGCCTGGTCTGGCCTGCAGAAGATGCCTTTAAAGCGCAAAATTTGTATTTGCAAAGCTGACCAGACAATTCTCAAAAGGAGCTCGGCATTTTGCGTAACGTATGTTGACTCTGCCTGAGTCCTGTGAACGTGGTCAGCTGCTGACAAGACTTCATTAGACCTGCAGCAGATCTTTGATTGTACAGTCTATATGCACAACATACATGCACAATGTGTGCAATTTTTGTATGCTTTGGGAAGCATGTGTTCTGCAGACAGCTCATCAAAGCTGATTGTCTGAACTGTGTGCAGGTTGGCAGCTGCATCAGCTGTGGCTTCACCTTAGAAACAGCCGTAGACCTCTTACAGAGAACAGTGTATGCACTGCTTTCTTTTTTGTGTTGTTTGCAAGTAAGCAAGAGAATCACGCGACTGTCAGAACTCTGTGCTTGGCCACAGCATGTAATGAGTACTCGCACTATGCCTGCAAGGGGCATTACAATGTGCGCGCCATAACATGAGGGCCCAGAATGCCATTTGGTATGCCCAGCCAATCGACGCATCAATTGCTTTATGGACAGCAATCCATTCAACACATCACACACAAACTTGCAGCTTAGACTTCTAAACAACTCGAGTGTATGCATTGTGCATCTATGTCGACTCAAAAACATGTCAGAATTTCAACCAAAGCAGTAGCTACAAGCGCTTATGTACAGTGGCAGTAAGCAACTACTGCTACCAGGTGTGGCAGCAGTATGAGATGCTAAATTATGCCTGGTGGGCTGATGTAACTGCATGCTAAAACACATAATATGTATGATGGGATGGTACCCGTAGCAGATCGAGGACCGGCTGATGCAGATATCAGCTGGAGTAAAAATCGCTTTCGACATGGTCTGCAGTACGTGTATCCTAAGGCCTCACCAGTGTGCCGCCACCTGCTAGTTCCTATCCATGCATCAAAAGTGCAGGTGCACAAACACCAAACATGCCAACTGCTATAACTCTGCAAACATGACTTATTGGCTGGATTGCTGCCCATCACTTGTCTACCCGGAGGCATACTTGCTCTAACCAAAGAACCCAATGATCATGCCATGTAGAGGCTGTATAGGTGGGCATTGCCCCTGATGGCACAGGCCTTTCATGCATTTTGCCTCAAAGAGGCATGTCAGCGCGTCTGCTCATATACACTGCTCCCTCAGTGTGTAGCCATGCCCCTGTCTTTGTTGAGTTGGAAAAGATGCTGCAGAGACTAGACATCAGAACACTCTGTACACGTAAGTGTGCTCCTTGGCTTTCAAGACTGTCTAAGCCACTCCACAACCTGTTGTGCGGAGGGGCGGCAGTCAGGCTCTGTATGGGTGCACTCACTGAAGATACGTGCTGCCACTGGTGGACAGTCTATTGGTAACTGTAGTGACTTAGCCGTGCCAGCCTGCAAAGACACAAAGCTTCAGCTGGTAGGCCAAACAAACTTGGCCCCAGTTTGCTTCACGCAATGTGCAGCCTGTATGTGCCTCTAGGTTCTGAAGAACACAGCAATAGAAGCATATGAAGGCAGAAGCATAGGAACTGGGAAGATGAACAGAGGGGTTTTACCTGCATGGCTTGCGCAATGGCAAGGGGCTGAAGATTAGTGATGTCTTGATCACTGATGAGCTCCCATACTAAGATGCCGTAACTCCACATGTCGGCCTTCACGCTGGCTCTCTCATGGCGTACCACCTATGACATCCAAACAGCATGTCAAGTTGCTGTATATGAACCACAATGCATAGCAACAGGAAAATCAGCAGTGTCAGCAACAAACAAATGTCAGGTCAGCGAGCTCATGATACACACGCAGCGATGTCAGACTCACGCAACCCATCCCACCATACATCCATCTTGCAGTGACCCATTGACCTGCTCACATACTGGATGGACACATACGCTGTTCACCTTGATGTGATGAAACTTGCATACAGACTGTGCACAATCTGTCAAATGCTGCAAATGCTGCCAGTCCCTGATCAGGCAAAGAGTACCACCTGATCCGCTGCAAAAGAATATGTTGCAACAGGTACAGCTGATTTTGAATAGACAGACAGACTGGAGGCCACTGTGACTGTTGACCCAAGGCAGTGCTTACCTCAGGGGCGGCCCAGAGGGGGGTCATGATGGGCTGGGCAGTGACAAGCTCCTGCACCTGGGGCCTCACCATGCCCACATCTGCAATCTTGGCCACCCCCTCCTCACTCAGCAGCACATTGGGGGACTTCAGGTCCCTGTGCATCATGGGGGGCCGCCTGCACCCCAAAAGCCATGCTTGTTTCCCTTGTTGATGTTCGCTCACATGATAGCTGTAACGTGACACGAGTTAATGCTGGATGACAAAGCCTGCATGTCATCAATGACAGGCACAAGGGACGCATCTGCTGATCCCATTCATTACAGCAAGGGGCCATGGGAACAGAAGAACAGCAGCACGCCAGGGACAACAGGAGAAAGCATGCTGTGGCATACCTGGTATGGAGGTAGTTGATGCCCAGTGCAACGTCAAGGGCAACTTTGCGGCCCAAGCGCTCCCAACGCATCGTCTCAGGGTGGTTGCGCAGCGCACTGTACAAGTCGCCACCCTGTCAATGCACCACATTGTCTGTTGTGTTGTCCCAACCCGCAGTGTAAGACAAAATGCCTTCAGAGCATTTCTGACAGTGCTTGCCTGATTGAGAGAAGTCACATCATATCATGGCCTGGACAGTATACAGATGCACTGCCTCTTCAAGACTGTTGCACTCATACAATGTACGCTGCAGATACCTGACAAAGGGTTGCGTGGTAATACTGACTCGGCGACCAGGGTTGGAAGAAGGGCTGTCACATCTGGTGCTATCACAAGCTGGCTGAATGCAACACATGTGCCAACACAGGTCAAGAACAGGGATGTGTTACCTTCATGAGCTCTGTGACAAAGAACATGCTGCTGGGCTCCAAGCAAGCTCCGTAGAATTGCACGATGTTGCGGTGATGAAGTGTGCGCAGTACTCGCACCTGCATGTAACAGCATTAGGATGATGATGCGTCTTGTTTCAGTTGGCATAAAGTCATACAGCGTGCATCAAAATGCAACATTGCATGATTTTTTTAATTTGTACATGAATAAAACCCAAACCTGCACGAAAAGGGCAGCAGAAGATGCAGACCAATTGACCTAGAGTCTGAAGACCCAAGAGTCTGAAGACAGAATAGGGCAGATCCAGCCAAAGAAGCTAGGTATAGTGATGAACATAGGCAGGCGCTAGGCATCCAAGTACAAAACAAAACATGTCAGCATGAAGGTACCTCCTTGTGGAACAGGGTGAGCTCCTTGTTTGTGGGCTTGTCTGCTTTCACCAGCTTGACAGCCACCTCATCTACGCCGTTCATGAGGGCCTTGTACACCACCCCAAACCCGCCCTCTCCAAGTCTGCACTTCTTGTTCTCTGAAGTGCGGCATATGCTGATGTCCTCCCTGCACCACCAACCACATCATTCAAGCCTGTACCAGCAAAGGCATGGACACTGGAGCAGCACAAGTAACACTACTGCTAGTAAGCAGTGGGACGAATGTGCAGTGGCATGAATGTAGAGTGCTGACCTGGCAATGAGCCAGCCATGTGCCTCGCCCTCAATTTCTTCTGAGGTGACTTCACTAGGAGCGCTGCCGGCTTCGTACTGTCTCATCATGCGCTCCTCCCTTTGCAGCTGATCTGAAGGCAGAGGGTCCACTGGAGGGCCCCCGGGTAGCTGGCCCCCATGTAGCACAGTCCTGCACACACACATGGTCAAAGTCTTGAGTCACTGCTTTTTGCAGTCACAGCTGAAGCTGCCTGGAAAGTATACCAGCCCTATCATTGCAGGCCAAGCTTGCATGACATTTCGGGGTAAAGAATGTTGCACTTCTGTATTGACTGACGTTGACTGGCGCAAGCTTGCAATGTGGGGTTTAGCAGGTCAGGCAAGGCAAGAGGGGATGTGCCCACCGTCCTGATGCATGGTTGGCATTAGCAGCAATGCCAGGAGCAGTGGTGCTGCCATCTGTCCAGGGGTGCTGCACCGGGGTGGGGGGCCGCCATGGCATGGTTGTGGACTGCTGTGATGACTGCTCTGTCACGTTGCCATACCACGCCTCAGATGCCATCTGCAACAAGTGTGACATACATCATGTTCCAACACATGCTGAATGCAAGAAGAGCTCAGTGCAGTCAGCACACGGTGCTGAATTTGGGCTGCCTGGTGCAGACTTCAGCAGCAAGTTGAAAGAACACAGACAGTCAGGTTCACCCAATGCAAGGGTAGACAATGCGCATGAAAGACACAAACTACCGCAGGGGTAGTGCATGAGGGGGTGCAGGGGCAGACCTGTGTGCCATGCTCATCAACAAGGCCGGGGCAGGACTTCATGGTGCCCAACACAATGGGCTCAGGTGTGAGGCCATCAAAGGGAGGAGTCAGCAGCAGCAGCTGCCCCTCACATGGCACTGTCATCCTGCCACCTGTAACAACAACAGACATTATGTCCAATACTCATTCAGCACAGCATTGCATGAGCTGCTTTTGCCTTCAGTCGGGCATGCCTTAAACTGCAGATGACAACTTGGAATGTACAGGCAGTTTGGCTACCAGCATTGCTGCATCAAGCGCTATATGAGCGGTATCATGAATCTAGTCCTTGTGTACAAGTGTGAGCCTTGCTTGCAGCAAACTTCTTCACTGGCAGTTTCAGTGCGCAAGATCTTCGACTTACCTTGCTTGACAAGCAGCATAAGGTCTTGTATGCGATTTTTTGAACAGCTGCCTCCAACATGCACGCAATCAAAGGGCCCCCCCAGCTGTTCACACCAGTGCTCCTTGAAGATGTTGCCACGCAGAAAGGTGGCAGACAAGGTGGGCAGCCCTCGCGACTTCTTCACCTGATGCAGTTTGCTGGCTGCATACTCCACGGCTGCATCTTCCAACTGCGTACATTACTAGCTGTCTGCCACTGGCTTGCGGTGCAAGCAGTATTTGTACCTCAGCAGGTGACATTCTGATATGCTCATTAAGCAAAAATCGTATGCAGCTTACGGCAGATGGCAACTTCACTGACTCCCCCCTCATAATGCTTGGTGGCAGGCAACAAGGTCAAGGCCATCACAAAGTGTGACGTCTTCAGTCAGAGGAGTAGAATTGTTGTGCCACAGAGTGTTACCTCGAGGCCGACAGCCTTGCCGGTGTGTCCAACCAGGTTGGCAGCCACCATGGTGAGGTAGCCGGTGCCAGAGCCTATGTCCAAGAAGGCCTGCCCCGCCTCCGGGCCCAGGGCCTGCACCCATCAAGCTTCATTACAGCTATGCTGTCAGCAGGCATGTTGCGCATTCGTGGATGAACATATACTACCTGAAAGGTGAGTGCCAGGAAGCTGCATCCATGACTCTATCAGTGCATTCATGCCATAATCCCCTGTGTCAGCCTTTGGCAGTACATAATGGCTTATAACTACCAGAAACTTGCATACATGCACCAAGTGGGGCAGTCACGCCACACACACACACACATAGTCAGACTCAAGAATACGGCATGGGTACTGTGGCAGGTCTGATGCGCCTACAACAGAGCATGCCAGGTGTAGTACCTGAAGGGATAGGGCCTCAGTATGCAGGTCTCCAATTTTGCCAGCTGCATCAAACGCTGGAGCTGCCCCCAAGCGGTCAGCCTGCACCAAACGACACACAAATAGTAAGCTACAGGCTGTGCTGTGACAGTTTGATGCAATGCAAGTCACAGTATACAGTCCAGTTGACCCAGATGACCACATGGTGAAACACAGCACAGACAACATGCCAGCAGTGCTTGAGCTGTAGTGTGTGACTGTTGCAAATGTGCAGGGTGTGCAGCAGGCTTACTGCATGTGACACAAGGAAGGCTGATCTTGGAACCAGTCTGAAGGCAGCTTCCAGTGGAGGAGGCACAACAACAGCAACCCTGAGCTGCTCCACGAGATCATTCACACCTTCCTGCACACCATTTCACCACCTTGCAGTGGTGGACTGATAGAAGTATAGAATGGACAGTTTCAACATCACACTTTGCATGCAATTCACAGCTCAGCAGAGCACATGCAAGGCACCTCACACACACACACACAGGCTGGACTCGCATGCATTTTGTAGCTCATCAGCGCAAGAGCAAGGCAACTTGTACGTATACTGGATTGCCAGCAGAGCAGATACAGAGCTTTGGGCATGTGGCAGCGCTGCGCACCTGTACCAGCTGTTCATCAGCAATTGTCTCCTCGGCAACACTGCTGCTAGCTGAAATCCTGTCCAGGATCTTGGTAGCCAGGATCCTAATTTCTGCCACAAGGGAGTGTTGAAGCATGGCAAGAAGAGGGACGGCTCTGGCTACCAGGAAGGCATCAGGTCCTGTGGGCTGAACTACTAGCTGCCTCAGGACTGTGAGTGTGGCAATCTGTAGTTCCGCAGAGCTCCCACCACATGCGTGCATCAGCGCTATCACTCCACCTGCACTCATCACGACTTGCTCATGACAGGTAGACTTGTAACATCTCCTGTAAATACTGACCAGAGAAAAGCAGTTTAGCATGGCACAGAGAATGCAATCAACTTAGGAAACGCCATGTACAGCATCAGAACTTGTATGGCAGTCTGATGAACAAGACATATACTGAACTACCTAGCACAGCAGTGCATATCGCCCTTCAAACGCTTAGGCAGTGAAAACGTCTCAGGCAGGCCATGCTGTGTGTTGAATTGCAAGGATACCTGCTTGCATGATCATGAGTGTAGCAGCTGGTGTGGAGGAGCAAAGCATGTGCAGGGTGTGAGTGGCACTGGCCCAGGCTTCCAGGTGGCCATCATTCAGCAGCACCAACAGGGCAGCAATGCCGCCATGTTTCATCATGGCTTCACTGCCTGCACAACAGCAAAGCACTGGAACCAGAACTCAGCCTGTGTGAGGGGCCTGCCTGCTTGAACCAGCCTTGCAAGCTGATCATCCACTTGGACAGCTTCCCCACCTAAACAGATTATGCAAAGCAGGGGCATGTGTTGAGAAACACGATAAGATTGCAGATTTGCCAGATGTCTGTCATGTTTGGGGTGTGAAGCTGCCTGTGGGATGCATGTGCTAGGTAGGATGACCAACCTGAAGAATGTGAACACAGCTTCTCCAGTGCGACAACAGCGCTCTGTACAGCGCTTGTGCCCTCCTTCACGATCTCAATCAGCATGGGTACTGCGCCTACACATCATGTAACCAAGGCATGAGAATCAACGTGTACTGTATGAGAATCAGCTGCAGCAACAAAACTCAGTTGCCATCCTCAAACAAATGCAGCCTGTGTTTCTAGCTGATCTCACATCTGACACATCTCCAAAATTGCTGAACTCTTTCTCTTTACATGGCATTTTAGTGAGAGAGTGTTGGCACAGGAGAAGGCAAACATACCTGCCGCCACAATCTGCTCTTTCACAGCGGAGTCAGTGGCCATGTTGCTGAGAGCGCGAGCAGCTCGGGCTTGGTCTGAAGGGCCACCACTGACCAGCAGATGAACCAAAGGAGCCACCAAACCCTTGCCTGGAGCGCCCCTACAGCCGCACACAACCCCTTCAGGCCTACAAGCTGCCTCCTTTGATGACGTGCAGCAATGTTCATGCCTGTGGCAAGCATATTGAACTGCAAAAGCACACATGATGGGGAGCAGTTCACTAGAGCAGCAACAAATGCTGTGCAGGAAATGGGAGGGCATCGAGTGTAGGGTGTGGAGAGACCTGGCAGATGCCTCATGGCCGGCAGGCTCTCTGTCATCTTGCACCAGCTGCTGCCCATCAAAGAAGGGCTTTGCCAGCTCCACATCGCTGGGACCCTGGTTCAAGCTGGCTGCCCCAGCTGCCTGCAGTTAACACGCTGACAACATGGGCCTTGATGTCGCTGTGCATGACATGGACATCATGCTGATACCATGCGGACGTACAGTTCTGTATGAGTTGCTGGCAGCAATAAGCATAGCACCAGCAGCTTTGGAATGTCATCTGCCATGTGCTGCTTATACTGATCTGTGTAAATGCTGCAGGCAGCAAGTTGGTTTCACCAGAACATGTTGAGCACAGACAACTGACCTGAGGATGAAGGAAACGGCCAGCCGGGCTATTCCACACCATTGCCTCCACACTGTGAGTGCCTGCCAGCCTCTGGATGGCCTGCATACACAGGTCAACATGTGTCACTGCACTGTATTCCTACACAGGCATGTGGTTATCCATAAAATGTAGACAAGGTGCAGAGGGCTGTCCATTGAGGGAGCTGAAACACGATGCGACTTTGCACATACAGTCAAAAAGAATGCATAGACAGCCAGCATACCCTTCTGCAGTGTGCATTCAAGCTATGACAATCCTTTCTACAAGGCACATGGTCCATGATACATATGAGCAGACCACATTGCTTGCACACGGCAGCCATGATGGAATGAGACAGGACCTTGGTGGCATTGACTTGAGCACGATCTGAGAGTCCTTCACCAGCTGTCTTAGCAAGGGCTGGCAGAGCACCCTCCTGTACTATGGTCACTGCAGCTCTTCCATTGCGAGCAAGCACCTGCAAGCCACAAGTTTTTTCACCTTGACTTACTAGCTAGCACAGCATGCAGTGCACTATGAGCTTCACAGTGGCAAGTGCAGCAACGTTTCAGTACAAGCAGCAACAAAGTGCAATCCTGCTCAACGCACTCTCCATACCTTTATTTAACATGGGAGAATCACTTCCAAGGCAGCCATCAAGATGTGTTGGAGAGCATGACGCAGTTGCAAGTGGGTTGTACAAACCTTGAGCAGGTCTGCAGCTTCAGCTTGCACCTCTGAATTACCGCTGCCGCACAGCTTGACAGCTGCCGGCACAGCTCCTGCTGAGACAATCTCCCCTTGCAACACTTCCTTGTCTGCTCCAATGAAGTATAGCGCCATCAAACACCTGCCCACACATCATTCAGATGAGTCTTTCATATGACTACTAGATGTCAGACATGTACAGATCCTTGGCTTCTGCTTAAAAATGAACGCATACACTGAATGCATACACTCTCAACTTCAGTCAGCCTGTCAGACAGGTGATGACAGATGACAAGTGGGAGGGCAGGACCTTCTGACCACGCCTGCATCATTGCACTCCAGCAAGGCAATGATAGGCAGCAGGCCCCCAGCAGCCACCACCTCATTGGCGGCTTCATCATTACGCACCACACGCCCCAAGGCTCTCATGGCCCCTTTCTTGCTTGCCATGGCCTGCGTGGTCACGCTGCCAATCATGCAATGTGCATGGCATTAGCGTTCTGCTGAAGTGCAGCATGATGTATTGGCACAAACACACAGCATGATTGCAATTGCGTTTGGTCAGCTGCCTGCTGAGCTGCATCAGCCATCAGGACTAAGCGTGGAAGCACCATACCGTCTGCCTCAACTAAGGCTAACACAGATGCTGCAGCGCAAATGAATGCAACATCCAACCAGCATGCGTTCATGCCACACAAAGCTGATGCTGAGATGATAGTGCAACAAGCGCATGTATGATTATGATAAGCCAATCTGGTGACCCTCCAAGGTGAACAATGCAGCCTCACCCTTGATGTGTTGAGGACTGCCACAAGAGCAGGAATGACGCCAGCAGCCCTGATCTCTGTCATGCCCGAGTTGGGGGAGATGATGCTGCTCAAGGCATACCCGGCATACATGCGCCCTCGCTCCTTGCCGTCATGGAGCAGCTGCACCTGCACATGTGCACATCGCTGTGTCACACACATCTGTCAACATCTCTCAGGCAGGAAGAGTGCTTCAAAGGCATGTGCACAGCTGCAAAAGTTGCACAGCTGCTGGACATAGTGAGGCCGGGTCTGGCCTTTCAGACAGGCAATCCAGTCAGGGTACCAAGCTGCTTGGACCAAAACATGAAGCATGCAAGTGTGTGTTGTGTTGACCGACCACCAGAAAATGCTGCTAAACATCAAACATCATAAAGACGGACTAAGCCCAACATGGGCTAAAGCAAGTGATCAGGATCGATGCAAGCAGCAGAGTCAACACCTCGTGTGCTTTCAACTGGGCTGTTTGCCACAACGACGCAAACCTTGCGCTGCCATGCAGTCATGAGCGCAGGTGCAGGGCTGCTTACCAGGGGCTGTATGACTCCAACAGCAGCTGCCTTGCGACGTGCAGTTTCATCTTCAGCTGCCTTGTTGAATAGCTTCTCAGCAGCCAGGCCCCGCTCCTCAGGGGTACCCTCCCTCAGCTGCTCTACCAACCCCTCCATCTCCCCTTCTACATCTCGAGCCACATGCAGGCTAGAGCCTGACCTTGCTGCAGTGTGCATGTACTCATTCAGGTGCAGTGGTCAAGGTGGTGGAGTAGAACCAAAAGGCAGACACGCAGTCAATATCAAAATGCAGCAAGCAGCTAATGAAGCACTGATCTGCTGTATGCGTAAAGTTAGCTATTTTGCAAGTTTTGTGTGCACATATAGTCTCTTGTCAAGGATAGCCTTCTGTACTATTGTGAGTGCAAACGCATGCACAATCTGACCCTTGTTTGACCTGACAGATTGCAGGTAAAAGAACGCAGGTAGTAGTGAAGGAGCAGGTTTACCTGTGGTCAGACTCATGTTGAATCGTTGACCAGGGGTTGGAGCAAGTGCTGAGGCAGAAGCCCCACAGCTGCTGTTAGTCTCAAAAACAGGCGGTATGCCATCTGACAAGGATGGCCCAACAACAGGTGAGATTTCTGAAGCATGCTCAAATGAGCTGCGTTCAATGGTTGGCTGACCAGATGCAAATGTGGAGTTGCCAGTGCTGCTGACAGATGCAGGCTGGTCAAGCGAATTGTTGGTCATGACTCGTTGCATGTGAGCCTGGCTGACACCAACTGTGGCATCATGTTGTAGTGCAGTGTCTTGCACCTGGCCAAAAGCTGGGCGAGGTATAGGGATGATGTGTTCTGTTTGTAGGCCCACACCATTCATGTCAAGCGATGGCGGCATACTCTCAGACTTGCCAGCTGTGACATGAGACTCCCTGCAGCATCCAACACATTTTCACATTCATGAAGCAGAAAAGGTTGTTTCATGCAGAAAGCTGACAGCCTGCGGGTGGCACACCTGTACTTCTTGCTGAGGGAAGGCATGGCTTGCTCAGCACTATCAGTCAGTGACTTGGAAGCACTGATGGCCGACCTATCATCTGTAGCTTTATGTTGTTTGCCAGCAGCTGGGCGCATAAACCTGTTGAACTGGTCTTTCAGCTTGCCCATGGTGTGATATTGCTTGGGTCGAATTGGAGTCAGGGAAGAGTTTGTAACTTAAAATGTACTTATCAGCAGCAAGTTTGCTGTCTAAAACCCACTGCAGCTGCTTCCCTCTCTGCTTTGAAGGCTTTTGCCTCTCTGTTCAAAAGGCTATCACGCTGCAAACTCAAAGCATGAAGGGGGGATGATGTCAAGAACACAAATGAATCACAACCATGCCCAGCGTGCTGCCTGGAAGATGATTCGCGTGCAGGCTGTTGCGCTGAAGTGGAAGCTGGAATCCGATCAAACTGGCTGCTAGTGCGTTACAGCTGGCTGGCTACCAAGGAGAGCGGTCAGACTGGTGTCACTTGTTCTATTGAGATCTCGAGGATTGCGGACGCATCAGAGCAATTCGCGGACATTATCGGGACAAGGTACTAAAATTTTGGTGAAACAGTGACCTAACAGCATCATACTGGGCGCAGGTCTATGTTCGGACCAAATCTGTCTGTGATGGACGCCATGATCACCGACACGTCTTGCAAACGGCAATATCGATCATGTCAACACGAGCGACAGTGAAGGCCCAAGACGGGTACTTTCAAGGATCACGGGGGGGCGGTTCCAAATCGTTTACACCTTCAACTTCTTACTCAGCTTCGAGCTGTTCCTGTCGAGTCAGCTATGTCCCATGGTCATGCGCGGGAACTGCAGCGCTGTTACGCTGAGCATACCAAGCAACGACTTTGCTTCAGTCCTTCCCTGTGTACTCCTGTGTATGCCGCTGTCTAGCCAGATTGACCGAAAACGCAAGCGATCTACTGGAGAAGCATGGAACAGAACACTTGAAGGAAGCGCTTTCACAGAGTGTCCCATCTGCAACCGACGGGCAAGTCCTGTGTACTTGCATGTTTCTGCACCACCGTGCTGCGGCCTTAATAGCCCGCCTTGCACTGCTCAGTGATCCCAGCATCGTGGCTTTTAGGTCGCCTTGGCTACTATCAACTCACATTTGGAGAGCGCCAGCTGTCAGACGACCTGCGCCCCGCAGGAGGTTGCAAACACAGTGTGTCCCAGTGGCAACAAGGTTATACGTGTCACGACAACAACTCCCCAGCTGCCAGTACAACTAGGACAGCCAACAGCGTCCCTTAGTCAGCGCAAGCATCAAGCAGCAGCCAATGCCGCTTTGAGCCACTGCTCAATTGCAGGTTTGCAAAGCATTGACGTCAAGCCTGCCAATGGCACAGGCCAGGACAAATCTGCCATGCTTGGCTCACAACCCAAGCAAGAAAGGCAGGCTGAGGCATGCTTGGTCCCATCCATGCCTCAACCATCACCAGATTCACAGTATCAGCTAGTTCCTCATGCAGCGCTGCCAGGGGAGTATTGTGTGCCTGACTTTGTGACAGAACAGGAAGAGCTGGACCTGTTACATATGCTGGATGCTTGTTCACCTCTATGGCAAGATAAGACATTTAATGGAAAGCACAGGTGCAGCTGCGATGCTGACAGTATTTTGTCTGGCATTCTGCATCTTGCGTGCCGCTTCTGTGATGATGTGATTTGATCTGCCTTTCATGACATTGAGTTATGTTTCTGCTCAAATCTGCTTACAAAGCACCGGTTATGAGCTCTGCATGCGGGTGCCGTCATGAAAAAAAGCAGCATTGACTACAACTCGTGTTCAGATTTCTTTGTCTGGCTGCAAGTCTGGCCAGTGCGTGTGCTGTCTTATGACATATACCTCAGCAGAAGTGTGTGTTTCCCAGAGGCAAAAGGTGGGGCGCAGAGATGGATTTCGGTCAGCGCACAGTGGTGGAAGGGGTCACTCCCCTAGCAGCAGAGTTGCAAATGCTCATTGCAAGGATGCAGCAGGTCCCTTGTTTGCGCTGCTTTCAGCCAAATGAAGCTAATGCTATTGATTACCGCAAGGACCTTGGTCATTGGCTGAAACCACATGTAGATGACAGGTGTGTGGCTGTCTTGCTGTTGTAGGTGTTGTAGTTGGCATGCTTACTGCATTGCTGCTGTGTTGCTGCGCTGTGCAAAAGCTTTGGAAGGAGCCACTTGCATGTCTTGGCAATCTATACTTCTAGCTGGTAGATGCTGAAGCGTTGTGCTTCCAGCTGGTACGATCGAGGCAGAGTTGCAACAGTAAAAGTTAGCAGCAATTATGCTTGTGTCAACAACGCAGAGTCTAGCTTAAATCTGACCATTCATTCAGCGTGTTCAATCCAATGAGTCACATGTGGCATTAACAGGCTGGCACATGCTGGAACGCTTGCCAAAGAACTGGAAGAAGACCTCTGTTTCTTTGTAGAAGGCTTTTTGCACAGCTATCATAGCATAATGTTGCAGCGCAGGCAGCTATCCACAGACAGGATCGTGACTTTAAGTCTTGCTGGCCTGGCTGTCATGACCTTCGCTAGCAAGAAGGGTCACTCAGTAGAAGTTGAATTGCCACCACGCACGCTTCAGGTATGGTCCTTATCATCCGCAATGCTTGTGTTGGGGCAACCTCGTCTGCTGCATGAAGGCTGCAGCATGAGCTCATTCTGAGCATCTCAGCAAATCATTTCAGTTGCTTTGCACATCACTGCATGTGTTTGAGCTTGATTGCCTCCAGCCTACCTGCACACCAGCAGGGGTTGCTGTGCTGAGGTTTATGCAGAAAACCCAAACAGTGCAAGAACCTCGTTGCATGGCAGCGCTGGGGTCTTCTGGTGCCTATAATATAGACCAGCAGCCAGCGTCACAAAGCACTGAGATGCAGATTTTGACAGCCCACTTTGCTAGCAGTCCTGTCTTGAGCGTCAGAATTGTTTTCACAGCGATGTCCTTGTGCCCCAAAACGCAGATAGTAACAAACAAAGCATGTGATGCAGATCATCACAAAGGATGCCAGATATATGTACACTCACGGCATTGGCAGAGACGCGCTTTTGGCACCTCGGCGGGTATCCATTACTTTCAGACAATCGCCGCTGAAAGCAAAAACATGATGCCTGTGTCGAGAATAGCCATGTTTGGGCAGTTGCATGTATCATGGTAAGAAACCCGGATGAAAGTTGTTTAAGATTTGCACATGTGCAGTAGTACACAAGCATACATGATTGGTGCAGAAAAGGTTGCAGAGGTTGTTGGCTAGGTTGGTGTCAGACATAAATATTTGCATGTATTTTGAGGCACCCAGAACATTGAATCGAACAGTCAAATGCCTGGCTCGACATGGGTGTTGTCATTATGTGGAGCTAATAGGCAAATGTAGAGCAAGCTTGATGCAGAGTCAGATTTGAGAGTCCTGTCACTCAGCTTCTTCAATCAGTGGGCGTACCATGTACACATATATACAGCTGCAGTTGTAGGCTCCTGTGTTATGGTAAATTATGTGGTCTTGGTGTGGTAGTGTGGCATACCCTAATCGAGAATGATTATGCTACTGATGTTGACTCAAGTCAGTGACTCAGTGCAAATTGGCGCAGCTGTGCTTGCATGACGTGATGCTATCATGAGATGCTGGCACTTGCATCGACATATTGAATCATATGTGTGTGCTTTATTGGAGCATTGCATTGTGACACTCATCATAGTCTATGATGAGGGTGGCACAACAAAAACAGGCACCCCGATTGTGTTATGTCACCACACAGCATTCACCCTACATAACACAAGAAGGTGCCGCCGGGAGCTGTCACACTCTGTCCAAATGGCAACACTGTTCATTGTAAATCCACGAGGTCCAGAATTGTCCAGCTCAAAATCATCATGAGATTGCAAATCCAGCTCTGTGTCACTGTCCTCCAGGCTGTCAGACTTGCATCAGCGATACTCCTGCATGGGCTGTCCTCAAGCTGAGCTCTGCTGCAGCAGCAAGTGTATCTGACCTGATCTGCAACATTGCTGTCCTCCAAAGCTGCATGCTGTTCACTGCATTCTGAGCAGGCCAAGCCAGGGATGGAACTGCATGTCATACCTTTGTGCCATTGCTGCTCGCTGTGACATGTCACCGTAGCAGTTCCCTGATTTGAGGGATCAGCTGCAGCAGTGTTGGATGCTCTCTCATTAACAACACATGCTTGGATTCATGCTGATACCTGCCTGCAAGACCAAACACTTCTGCCACTACAACGTCAACACTGCACCAGCAAAGCCCTACCATGCATGTCCAGGTGCACATATAAACAGCTTCGGCCAATCAGCAAGTGGTGGTCAAGCAGGGGCCTGCGTGGCTTTCCCAGGTAGGTGTACAGCAGTACAGCCAAATCTGCTGGCAGATCAAGCACTACGGAAGCCTGACCTCTTGCATGCATTTTTGTTGGGAGGAAGCCTGATGCAAATCAACAATGGTGACAAGATCATGATGTACAGCCTGTTGCCCTCAAAACCAGCCAGCTTGCAGTCAGGATGCAGACAAGGCCCCTTGTGACTGGGAGCGAGCACACCTCTGCTGCATGACAACCTGACAGGAGGCGGGTGTAGAAATGTCATGCTACCCAAGGTTGCATCGTGCAGCTGTCTGCTGGTTTGCACGGTGAGTCTGTCTTGCTGACGGTCCAGCTCAGCACATGTTCATGCCTCGTCACTGAGCAGTACCTGCTCTAAAGAAGACACAATCTTGCCAGCTACAAGCAGCTTGGCAGGGACCTTGTGACACCTGCAATAGCCTCAAAGGTGCCGTCGCAGTGTGACAGCTTCAGCTTCAGGTTTGCTGCAGAGCATATGTGGGACACTTGCTGTTACTGACTGTTGTTGTCAAGCATTGGTTGTGTTCTAATCACAGCTTGCACTGCAGCTGAACAGCGTTGCACATTACATGTATTGTACTTTGCTTCTATACAGCAGTTCGCGCAAAACAGGAGCAACAGCACTGCGCTGCCTGTAGTTGACAAGGGCTTGGGCTCTTTTGTGTGGAGTACAATTGCGTTACTGGCTTTAGTGAATGTTGGCTGAACCATGCTGCACTGCCCTGCCTGCAGTGAATGAGGGCTTGGCCTCTTTTGTGGAGTACAAGTGCATTGCTGCTGCCTTCCCAGAGATGTCAGGGCAAGCCCTCTTCCAGAGGGCCACCGCACCTCATGGTAGGCACTGAAGCTGCACTGCAATTGGATCCTGTTCAAACATGCGCAGAAATGTTTGAGAGGGTTGGTGTGCTGCTCTGTTCTGACACACTCTGACAGCTGAAGCTGTCATCCATACACTGCTGGCCACAAAGCGCCCCTGAGATGAATGATGTCGGCGTCTAGAGCTGCGGCGTTGGTTGTGCTTGCTATATCAAACGTGCCAAGTGGTTTTAGTGTTTCGTGTTGGACGGTGCTCATGCTTCTGTGTGTTGACTGTGCGTTTTGCAAGGCTGCTGTCAGGTCAAGAAGGGAAGTTCTGGTATGGAGTCATGCTCTAAGAACTGAGAGTGCTACAATCTAACAATCCAGCCCACTCTTGGTATGTTTCAATAGCATGCATGCGAAGAGGTTTATGACTTCAGAAGTGGGCGGATCTTTGAGGCAAATTGCACACTCTTTGGGCTGCGTATCAGAAGGACGGTATGCCAATGAGCGTGGCACTCAGTGCATGGTCAGCATGGTCTGAACGGCTTTGTCTATCACATGCATCAGGAGCAGATGTATCAGATCCCATGCAATGCAACCTTTCCGTGTCAGGGTTCACTATCAATATACTGTTTAGGGCCTAGACCCTAGACATTTTGACAATGCATGACTTGCCTGTTGAATGCTCTCCTGCCATTGCACAATGCCAAAGGCACCATTACAGCAATGCAAGTATCACAAATGGCAGATTTTTGTTTCCTCTAGGGTTTCAGATATTCCTATTTCCTCTAGGGTAATGCTATTTCAGGTATTCATGCTTTCAGGTATTTTCAGTGCTGGTTTTCAGATATTCCTTCTGCTGTAGGTGAGAACATAGGGGTGCATGAAGGGCCCAGGTCACATGCTATGGGGGTAGATGCAACCCCCTTTGTAGAGCCCCTGCTCACGTCTAGGGCCCTGACCTTCCTGAGTTACCATGCTGAGATTCCATACTCTAAGGGCGCTTCGCTGTGGCACATGTTGGAGGCTTTCAGGGACTCTGCTGGCCAAGATGCCTTCAGGGTAGGCCTTGTGCTCACCCCCCTGCATTTGTTTGGGGCCCTTCTATGGATCCTTGGGAAGGGAATTTCGTTCAGGGTCCTTCAATGACTTATGTCAAGATTCCTTGTAGTTGCAACAGATGCCTTTTGTGTCCTCTTTCAATCCTTACGGGTCTCCTCAGGGTCCTTGCGTGGTTTGCACCGGGTCCTTCTGGCGTTAGCCCCGGGTGTTCTCATGTTCAGGTCCCTTGCCCTGACCATTTGCACCCAGCCCCCCAAACCCTGCATGTGCCACCTTGTGGGTCAACACAACAATGAGCCCAAGTCTCACATGATGTGCCTGCAGGCCGGGTTGAGAATCCTGATGCAGAGGCATGCGTTGGGCTCTGCAACACTAGAGGATGTTTTGGCTGCTCTTGTGGATGGATTGGCTGCAGTCAGCGGCATTGATGACACTGGTGTGCTTCCTGTGCATCTCACACGACTTATGCTTGCTTACATACAACTTGAGTGGTGGTATTGTCATGACAAGCATAGGCAGGTGCTTTCAGCCTATGTTGTAAATTGTAGCCTTTTCATACCAGATAGCCTTCATTGATAGGTAGTAAAGCAATTGCATTCTTGACAACTGTTGGCATATACCTGTATATACATATGGCGCATCACATACATACACATGACTGTGCAGGTGACATGCAAGAGGTGAGGGCCAACAGCAGATTGTTCACAGTCCCTTCCCAGACTGCAGTGGCGTTGCTGCAGTTCTGGATCAATCAACCTGGGTTTCCATTGATCAATATCTCAGACAGCGGCACACAAGCAGCACAGTCCAGGTTCTATGCTTGGGGCAGTAATGTTACCAATGACCCATTTGCTACCAGCGGGAACAGCACGTGGTACGTCCCTCTTGGGGCTGGACAGCTGGATCCCCAGGCTGTCCCTGGGGATGCTGCTACTCAGTGGGGAGAGCTTCTGGATCACTCTGGGATGATCCCAAGCGTTGACTCAGAAGGAGCTATTTTGAACATTGCAGGGAGTGGCTACTACAGGTGTGTAAAGCAGACTTGTTGGACCTTGTGAGTCCTGTTGGGCTATGCCTGCTAACAGCATATATGCTATGATGTTGTCATAACATTGCAATGCTATGTCTGCTGTACCAATGATTTCAGGTCCATCTGTTTCAAATAGTCCAACTGCCCAGATTGTACTTTGTCAAATGCCAAGTAGCAGCCTGACAGACCTGAGAGATACAGAACCCTCTGTGAGATTGTGTGACAGCCAGCCAAGCATTAGCATGGGTTGGTGCATGTTGTGGTGCTAATCAAATTGTCCAAATCAATCTGGGCATGAAGGGAAGGGAAGCTGTGTATGCGGAAAAGCAACAGTTGACACCAGCAGCTGTTTTCCACCTTGAAGCGTCTCTTTGAATTCAGAGACGTCCATTCTTCAGTGAAACTTTTGACTTTCTACATTGGGGAGATCTTTAATGTGCTGATTGTGATGCATGTATGATGTCTTGCAGGGTGCAGTATCCTTCTGCCCATCAGCAGCAGCTGACAGCTGCTCTGCGTGATCTGACCAGCACCGACAACTCCACCCTGTCAGTGCTTCTCCAAGCGAATGCATTCATCTCAGACATCATTGCGCTCAGCTTTGCCAACAGCATCGACCCGAGTGCCATACTGGACACTGCAGCTGCTGTGGCAGCTTCTCCTGCATGTCAGACTGGTTTTGGGATGTATTTGTTGGTGATGCCAGTCGTTGAAGCCTTGCAGCAGCTGGCGCTTTTCAGCAATGTAAGCTCTCCTATTTATCCTCTGTCATACGTTGTTGATTGAGCACTGCATTGTTGGATTCTGCATACTTTGAGGTAGTTTGTCACATCATCAAATGTGATCTTGCCACACACTGTTTCAAACCTGTCTTTCTCAGGCCCCCATGTGTCCTCACTGGTCCCATGTGTCCTCACTGGTCCCATGTGATGATTACATGGTCCGATGTGATGTTTACATGGTATCATTGTGATCAATCATCACGTCGTCATGCATTTGCCCCATCTGTCTGATTTGCAAATAGGCTCAGGCACCTTGTTGAATTGTCCCTGTGCCTCTGTCTGTCTGTCTGTCTGTCTGTCTGTCTGTCTGTCTGTCTGTCTGTCTGTCTGTCTGTCTGTCTGTCTGTCTGTCTGTCTGTATGTCTGTCTTTGTGTGTGCATGTTTGATGGCACACCCTGCTGACACAGCTGCGGTGTGTGACCCGCAAGGGGCCAACATGCCTGCTTCCCTCAATGGTGTTGCCCTTTGACTTGCCCATTAGCCAGCGGCCTGCAGCCAGTCAGTCTGCCTACTGGCTGCAGGCTGCTCCTACTGACAACCAGGGCAGACCAGCTTCAGACAGCTCCAGCAGCTGATAGGCAACCTTGCACCGGCACTGCCCGTTGACTGAATCATATCGCCCATCACCGCTCTGCCCATTGGCTGCAGGCAAGACGTGCTAAGAGTCATCGCAGACCCTGTGTTGGTGCTCCATCCAGCAAACCATGGGGTTGTTGTGCCCATCATCGGCCCATCGTTTTCTCCAGTCTGCCTGTCGACTCCGTCAGATTGCCCATCGTTTTCTCCAGTCTGCCTGTCGACTCCGTCAGATTGCCCATTGTTCTCTCCAGTCTGCCTATCAACTCAGTCAGTTTGCTCATCGTTTTCTCCAGTCTGCCCATCGACTCAGTCAGTTTGCCCATTGTCTGCAGGCTGTGGAGGCTGACGACCAGTGTAGGCTGGATCTGAAGACCTCCATCCAGCAGCTGCTAGGGTCCTTTGCACAGCCCATCGTGGATCAGGTTTCCCAGCAAGGTGCAACTACTGGTGACAGCAAATATGACAGTGCCACATACACTGCGTCTCAAGACACCTTTCTATACGACCAGGTCAAGGTACAGCTTCCTTGCATCACAAAACATTCTGCTGTTGTCTGTAGCACTGTCCTGCTATATTGTCTAGCTGAGACCTTTAACGTGGCTTGGTGAGGCACCAAGGTGGGAGCAGTCATCTGTGCTGGCGTTTACTAAGTTGGAAATGAGAAAAGCAACATGAGGCGTACTGCTTGTCTTTCTGTTCAATGCTGTTGTGAACATGTGAAGCACAATGCGGCATTGTCAATGCCTTTGTTACTATGTGAGGTGGCAAATCTGACTAGCATTTGGGCGTATAAGTTGTGATTTCCTCAGCTTTGGCCATGGACAGCTGCATCGCATTGCATGCACAGCATAGCCTTACCAATCAACCAACAGCAGCATTGTGCCATTCCTGCAAAAGTCAGCGCCATTTGCCATTTGCAGCTACCTGCGAGTGACTCTCCATCTGTTTCAAAGTTTCTTGTGCAACAGTGACAGGACGTTGATGGTCAGCATTCCGAATAAGGACTCCCTCTAGGTTTCCCATGGCATGCCAAATGCATACAAAAGTATGATCACCCCCCTAGGCCCCCTGTGGGTCCTGACGGGGGCCAGGGCCTAGGTAGCCTCTCCCAAGTTTAAGGGGGAGGCCTTGACCCCCCAATGGGGTCTGTGACCCCCACTGGCCCTTTCTAGAACTGGTCTGCTAGCCTTGAGCCCCAGTGTGCACTTGTGCCTGTCTGCAGGGCAATGTGCTGCTGGCAGCAGCTTTCCATGGGGATGCTCCAGCTGCAGACCTGTTGTGCCAGCTGTACACCAACAGTCTTGAGGCCGGAGGTGCAAGCATTGACCCTGACCTGCGGGGCGCCGCCTACCAGGCCGCCGTTGCAGGCATCGGGGGTTGCTCTCCAGGTACCCACCAAAACATAATGTATAACATATAACGTGTAATGTATAGTGTATAATATATAATATATTATATATATTAAATGTACAGTATATAATATAACACCACATAATATAATGTAACATAACATAATATAATACAGTACAGTATAATATGACAAAAAAGTAGATATCTAATATTTCTTCCTGCCGGATGATCTTAGGCAGCAACTTCTGTAATGTGAAGATTGTCATCTGACGCTGCTGCAAATGTAGCCCAGGAAAGTGGGTCCCCAAGACAGTCAGTCCACAGGAGGGTAAGTCCACGTAACTGCCAGAAAGCACAGCCTGCATGCAACGTGATGTGGGTCAGCAGAGCCGAGCAAGGTACCAATGGCTTGTGTGATCAGTGCATGGATGTCACAGTGGCTCATATCCTCAGCTTGTGCTTGTGTTGTTGTGTTCAACCAGGTGGCAGCTCTCTGAATCTGAAGCAGAAGTACACCAAAAATGGGTTCACATGTGTCTGTCTTGTTGTGTTTGACCACTGGGGCTACGATCCAGGCTGCATGACCTGGGGTAATGACAGTTTCCTGGTGCAATGACTTCATTGTACAATGAGTCAAAGCCCTGTATCAATTAGGCTAGGTAGTTGCAAGGCTGATTGTCCGTGCATTTCTCCAAACTGGTGGAATGTCAGCAGCTGAGCAGACATTAGATACAATACACTGGTCTACGCCGGTACACGCTTGTTTACGATGGTATGACACAGTCCAGGCTGTGTCCTACACAATGCAAAGCATGTGCTTGACCAGCTGCATGCTGTCATATCATGGTTGTCAATTAGCAGCAATACGCGATATGACAGCATGCAGCTGGTCAAGCACATGCTTTGCATTGTGTGGGACACAGCCTGGGCTGTGTCATACCAGCGCATACTAGCGTGTACCTGCAAATACTAGCATGACGTATCTAAATTTACAACCATGCTGCTGGCATGACAGCTTGCTTCTGTTGAACTTCAGACCACATCAGAAATGGTAAACGTGCAGGCATTTTACCTGCATCAGCCCATGGGCAGCCCAGTATAATCCTTGGCTTCTCATTAAATTGACGCCAAAAGGCGTACTCTTTTCTGTTTTTCCTACCTGCATCAGCCTTCTTTGTCCAACAATTAAAATTAAAATTACTGGTGGTGCAGGGGCACAATCAGCCTGGAATGCCATGCTGACTAAATGGCAGACAGGTACTGACATTCAGGAAGCTGATCGCGCCTTGTACGCCTTACCCTGGGCTAGCACTGATGCTCTTCTTCAGCAGACCCTAGACATCAGCCTGGCAAATGACAAGGTGTCCAGTAGGAGTCCAGGCAATAGTCTGTCAGCAGTGATGCGGAATGTGGGGACCCACCAGGACTGTGGTGCATCCCATGGGGCTGATGTGGCTTGGCAATGGGTGCAAGACCACTTTACAGAAGCTGGCATGTCACAGTAAGCAGCACTCTCTGCTTCCTTTTCTGATGGACCCATGCATTTGGGTTACTTGGGGTTGCATGGATCCTATGACCTGATCTCGAGGACTGTGCAAAAAGTTGTAATTCTTGCATGCATACCAGCAGCCCACTTGGCACAGCTCAGAAGGACTGATGCAGCAAGAAGTGCCAAGTCCAGCCTGAGGTGGCATGCTTCTTCTCTTACTTGACATGCAGTGCCAGGGAGGTTGAGATAGACTGATGCTGTGCAAACTGTGTTATTTGTCTGTGCGCCATTTATTCTTCATGAACTGTTCTTGTGGGTTGCTGATGTAAAATGCGAGTGATTCTGACGTGCATCGTCATGTAGGTTGTTTGTTGCTTTGGCTTCATTGCAGAGTTGACGCTGCTGACGCTTTGTTTCCTGCTGCAGGATGCTTGCAGTGCTTGAGTCTTTTCCTTTCATCCCTTCCCAGCAGAGTCTTGACAGCTTGAGCACATTTTTGACCCCAGTGCAGACAAGTACACAAGCAGAGATAGCAAGCAAGGCCAGACTGGTAGCGAAGCTTCAACATAATGTGCAGTGGGTACAGCAGCATATATCAACACAGGGGCACATATCCAGCCTGTGTCAGTCAGCCAGCAGCATGGCGCCCATCAGCTCCTGAGTGAGGTTCTTAGCGAGGAATCACCTTTCTATAAACAAGTGGTTTAAGGCTGAATAATTGTACACAGTTTTTGCTCGTCTGATGTTGACTAGTAACATACCTGTCTTGTGCACAGACTTGTTTGGACAATTGAGGCAACATCAGACCTAGGGCCTTTGGCAGGTTGGAGCTTCCCCTGTTGATGCCGGGTGGTGAAGGATATGCAAGGCATGCACCTTGTGATCTAGACGTCCAAATGCCCGGCACAAGGTGGACCTTGCAGCGAAGTAACTTAGCGAAGTTGGGAAGTGATGCCACCATTGTTCAAGGCAATGGGTTTACGTGATCATGATTCTGTTCATGTATTGATCCAATACTATTTGAATGCTTTGAAATGAGACCTTTTTGACAAAAGTGAATTGACTCAAGTCAGGTCACCCGACAGCACTTGACGGGCCTGATGAGCTGGATGTGCTGATATTGCTGCAAGGCTAGCCCAGCCCAACTTGTCGGAGTTCGAGCTTGTGAGAGCTTGCTGATCAGGTGCGCTTGTGAATTGCGCGGGTCTGATCCAAGTGCGCGTTCCCACTCAACAGTCTTGGTGTGGATGATCCAAAGCTGTCACGCAGACCTCAAGCAAACAGCACGAGGATGCCCTTGAGATCCGGAGCTTCTTGGGCCGAGGGCTTGTCCGGCAGCTTGTTCAGCTGCATGCTAAAGGGCTGTCATCCCAGGGATATTGTCAACGTGCGAGCATTCTGCAGAGCTTGGCGGGACCTCATTCATGAAGACCTGTCAAAAGTCCAGATAAATGGCTTGCCACAAAGAGTATCTGAGCTGGAAGCCCTGGGTGATAGGTCAGCCAGCGTGCTTCAGCTGACCATTCTTGCAGGCTCTGAGCAGCTCACAAGGCAGCACATGAAGGCCATCACTGCCTTCAGATCCCTCACCAGCTTGACTCTGAGCAGCAGCAAACACATCACACAGCAGGGGTTGAATCAGCTCAGCACGCTTTCAAACTTACAAGTGCTGGACCTCCTCGCAGTCAAGGGCACTTTGCAGCTACACCGCCTGACACAGCTCAGCTTGCTGTCCTCCTTGAAGCTTGGTCCTGGCAGCCTGGGTTTTGCTACTGCCAGTCCTGCATCAGTCATCAGGGCAGTCATTTTCAGGAAGCTTCATCGCCTTCATCTGGACCTGAAGCAGAAGCACAGTGGGCCTGCCTTGTCCGATATCAGCCTGCTGAAGTCAGTCCCAGAGCTGAGCCTCAAGTGCTGTTTGGAGGAAGACGACGAGCACTTTGTATTGGTGTTGGCAGCTATGCCAAACGTGGTGCGCCTGGAGCTGGATGTGCCCTGCCAGAGCCAAGGGCTTGCCACCTTACTGGCCCTTGATCAATTGCCAAGCCTGCAAGCCTTGACACTGCGGGGCTACACTTTCCCAATAGGGCCATCGCCACCCAATACAGGCAGCCTGGATGAAGATGCCCTACCCTTAAACTGGCTGGAGTCCCTGACATGTGTAACTTCTCTGATACTGATACACGTCCCCAGGAGCGTGCTTGCTTCTGTTGGGCAAATGACATGGTTGCTTGACCTGAGAGTTGAATATCATGATGGCTTGCATAGTCTCAGTCAGATGACTCAGCTGACACGCCTAAATCTGTGGTCATGTGAGGAAGACGTGCAAACAAATTCAACTTTCTTGGAACCTTTGACAAACATGGTTAATCTGCATCTTGGTAGTCTTAGCCCTCTGCCTTGTGGCTTCCGCACAGTCTCTGTCATGACTTGCTTGGCATACCTTGATATGGGTGGCATGTTCTCTATGAACACACAATTTGACCACAATGCCTCTGCCTTGTCCAGTCTCAGCAACCTGGCTGTGCTACACTGGACCTGCTGTGGTCAGTTGACCGATCACTGCATTGAGATGGTAGCGCTGTTGCTAACCAAACCAGCCGCAGAGTACCAGAAAATGCCCCTGTACGGAGTCAGGAGTCAGCTTCAGGCTGTGATTCGGGCGGTACTTTACATCGATGTGATCACGCCGCGAGCGGCTTCACTATGCATCTCTTCACGTGCGCTGTCGTTGCGCATGGCGAAAGTCACTTTCG
>JAABUK010003620.1_pt1 | contig 25959 bp, 16 predicted proteins | sample 5559141 | NCBI WGS metagenome assembly JAABUK01 (sample SAMN10711869, study PRJNA513367) | rock metagenome | isolation source: Antarctica rocks | place: Antarctica: Victoria Land, Pudding Butte nord | collected 2016-01-03 | reverse complement strand
CCCGCCCCGACGACAATCCCACCATCAAGTCGACCTCGCCGTCACCGCGCGGGCCTGCAGCCGCCAAGGCGGTGCCTCGTCCCTCCAAACCGATGACCGAGGCCGAGCGTTACAAATACTGGGACGACTATTTCCACACGACCGATGACAAGGTTGCGTCGCCGGACAACCTGTTCCGGACGGTCGCGATGCTCACGCAGTCCAAGGACCTGGACCACGCCGAGGCAGCCATCAAGGGGTTCTTGAACCACCACGGCAAGAAGGCTGAGCCCTGGATGTACGTCTGGCTGGCCAAGACGATCGGCGAGCGGAAGGGGCCCGAGGACGAGGTGAAGACCACCCTCAGCTTCGCGGCCTTCCTGGCCAAGCGGACCCGGAACCCGACCGACCTGATCCGGGTCGCCGACATGATGGTCATTCGCAAGTTCTACGGGCCGATCGGCACGCCGCCCAAGTTCGAGACGAGCATCGGCGAGCTGGTGGACATGGCCGCCGAGAAGATTCCGGCCAACTGCTACCCGCCGATGATGTCGATGAACCTGGCCAGGGAAACCAAGGACCCTAAACGGATGGGCGACGGCGCCGATCGCCTGCTGTCACTGGGCTGGCTCGGCCTCGACGACAAGATGAGGCGGGACGTCAAGCAGCAGGTCAACGAGCTCGCCAAGGCGTTCCGCGACGACGGCCGGAGCGAGGAAGCCTCGGCCCTGTTGACGCGGCTGGCCGAATCCGAGGCGCGCGACCTGTACGTCAAGCTCACCTGGGCCGGCGAGGCCGATATCGACTTGACGGTCGAGGAGCCGTTGGGCGCGATCGCGAGCTACCAGAATCCCCGGACCGTGTTCGGCGGGGCGATCGTCAAGAACGGTTACGGCAACCACCCCGAGGAGGTCTATGTCTGCCCCCGGGCGTTCGGCGGCGATTACACGATCCGGGTCGTGACCGTCTTCAACGACCCGGCCAAGCCGGTCGCCGAGGCGACCCTGGAAGTGATCACCCACGAGGGGACCTCCGAGGAGCGCCGGCAGACCTCGAAAGTTGACCTCTCCCGGCCGGCCCCGGTGGTCATCCATCTGACCGGGGGCCGACGGAAGGAGGTCCTCCCTTTCATCGCCCCGGCGGAGCCCCGGCCCGTCGCCGAGAAGCCGAAGGACAAGGAGAAGGACAAGCCCAAGGACTCCGCCAAGGCCAAGGCCGCACAGCCCCCGGCGGTCCGTCCCGCGCCGATCCGATGAGCCTCGTCCCTCCTCCCCCCGGTCGAGGTGGAGCAGGCGACCGGGATCGTCGTCGAACCCGATCGCGTCGCCCCTTGGAACTTTGGGGGCTTCGCGTTATATTCGGCGAGACCTCGATTTCCATCCGCGTCCGCGCCCAGGAAGGAGTCCTGCCGTGCCAGCGCCCCAAGCCCGGCCCCGATGGCCGTCTCTCCTGTCGGCCCTCCTCCTCGCGTCGGTGGCGATCGGGCCCGCGCAGGCCCGGGGGCAGGCGGAGGCCGAGGGGCTCTCGGCCAGCTTCCGCCAGGCCTCCCGGCGGGCCTTGCCCGCGGTGGTGACGGTCCGACCGATCGGCGTGCCGACCCCGTTCGAACCGTCGCCCGGGGTGGTGGTCACCCCGTTCGGCGCCGGGCCGGGCTCGCCCCGGCCGTCCCCGCGCGAGTCGGGCGGGTCGGGAGTGGTGATCGACGCGGCCCGGGGCCTGGTCCTGACCAATGCCCACGTCGTCCAGGGGGCGTCCCGCGTCGTGGTGGTCCTGGGCAATGGCCGCGAGCGGGCCGTCCGCGAGGTCCGCCGCGACCCCAAGAGTGACATGGCGCTGTTGACGATCGACCCCGCCGGGCTGGTGCAGGCCGCCTGGGGCGACTCCGAGGCGCTCGACATCGGCGACTGGGTCCTGGCGGTCGGACAGCCGTTCGGGCTGTCGGGGACGGTCACGGCCGGGATCGTCAGCGGCAAGGGGCGGGGGATCGGGATCGCCCTTTATGAGGACCTGATCCAGACCGACGCGGCGATCAACCCGGGCAACTCGGGCGGGCCGCTGGTCAACCTCCGTGGCGAGGTCGTCGGGATCAACACGGCGATCAAGACCCTCGGAGGCGGCTATGAGGGGGTCGGCTTCGCCGTACCGTCGACCCGGGCGCGGCGGGTCGCCGCCGACCTCGCCGAGTTCGGTCGGGTCCGACGGGCCTACCTCGGCGTGACCATCCGGCCGGTCGACGCGCCGACCGCCGACCGGCTCGGGTCGGCGGGCGCGGCGATGGTCACCGGAGTCGCGGTTTCCAGCCCCGCGGCCCAGGCGGGCCTGAGGTCCGGCGACGTGATCCTCCGGGTCCAGGGCCGGCCCATCGACGGGCCCGGCCCGCTCCAGGCCCTCATCGAGGTTGCCCGGGTCGGCGAGCCGCTGACCCTGACCGTCGACCGGGCCGGGGCGGACCAGGAGATCGTGGTCCGGCCGGAACCCCAGCCCGATCGCTTCGGCCCGGGCCTGGGTGCTCCCCCGCCGGGGATCGACATCATCGCGCCCGCACCACCTGGCGATTTTGAACCCCCGCTCGACCCCGGGGCTCCGGGGGCCCTGCCGGTCGACCCCGTCGCCCCCCTGCCCCGTCCCGGCGATCGTCCTCCGCTCCGGAGCCGGCCGACGGCGCCCGAGGATCCCGGACCCACCCCGGCTGGCCCGCAGGAGACGGCGGCCCGGACGCCCGAGCGATTCCCCGCCCTCGGCCTCCGGGTCGCCGAGCCGACATCGGCCCTGGCCCGTCGGTTCCGCTTCGACCGCGAGCCGGGCGGGATCATCGTGATCGGCGTCGAGCCCGACGGGCCGGCCGATCGCGGCGGGCTGGAGATCGGCATGGTGATCACCGATGCCGCCGGCCGGAAGGTCGCCAACCTCGCCGAATTCCGCGAGGCGATGGCCGGCCGGCCGCCGAACCGCGACCTCCTGGTCCGGATCCTCAAGGGCTCCAAGGCGGAGTTCCGGGTGATCGTCGACCGATCCACCGTCCCGGCCCCGGGCCCCGAGGAACCGGCTCCTCCCGACCTCCGGCCCCTGCCCAGGCCCGACACGACCGATCTCACCGCGACGCCCGGGTGATGCCCCGACCGAAGCGGCCCCGCGGGGGCGGCGCCCCGACCCCGGGTCGAGGCGGGCCCCCGTCCAATGGACTGGACCCCTCCCCGAATGGCTTCGCCCAAGGGCCCCTTGCCCCATGAACCCGCGCATCCTGGTGGTGGATGACACCCCGCTGACCCGCGAGACCCTGCGCCTCGTCCTGGAGGCTGACGGCTGCGAGGTCGAGGCGGTCGCCGACGCCCGGGAGGCGCTGGAGCGGCTCCGGTCCGGCCCGTTCCAGCTCCTGATCACCGATCACATGATGCCCGACATGAACGGCATGGAGCTACTCGGCGTGGTCCGGGCCGAGAAGATCCCCTGCGGCGTGATCGTCCTGACCGGCCACGGCGACCCTCAGCTCGCTCTCGACGCCATGAGGTCCGGGGCCGACGACTTCGTTGCCAAGCCGTGCGACCCCGCCCGGCTGATCCTCCTGGCCCGCCGGACCCTGGAACAACGCCGGTTGATCGACGAGCTGGAGCAGCTCCGCAACCAGCTCCGCGAGGATTACAAGTTCCACAACATCTTGTCCAAGAGCCCGAGGATGCGGCGAATCTTCGACCTGATCAAGCACGTCGGCCCGCTCGGTTCGACCGTCCTGATCTGGGGCGAGACCGGGACGGGCAAGGAGCTGATCGCCCAGGCGATCCACGCCGCCGACACCCGACGCGACGGCCCGTTCGTCGCCCTGAACTGCGCGGCCCTGAACGACGCGCTCCTGGAGAGCGAGCTGTTCGGCCACGAGCGGGGCGCCTTCACGGGCGCCGACCGGCGCAAGAAGGGGCGGTTCGAGATGGCCGACGGCGGGACGATGTTCCTGGACGAGGTCGGCGAGATCTCGGCGGCGATGCAGGCCAAGCTCCTCCGGGTCCTCCAGTCGGGGACGTTCGAACGGGTCGGCGGCACGGAGACGATCCGGGTCGGCGTCCGGATCGTGGCGGCGTCCAACAAGAGGCTGGAAGACGAGGTCAAGGCGGGCCGGTTCCGCTCCGACCTGTTCTATCGGCTCGCGGTGGTCCGGGTCGACGTCCCGCCGCTCCGCGACCGATCCGAGGACATCCCGCTCCTGGCCCTCCACTTCCTCGAGAAGCTCACGGGCAAGAGTACGCCGCCCGTCACCGAGATCGACGCGGCCGCGATGCAGGCCCTCCTGGAACACACCTGGCCGGGGCATGTCCGGGAGCTGGAGAACGCCATCAAGGCGGCCGTCGCGATGGCCGACGGGCCCGTGATCCACCGAGACGCCCTCCCCGCCACGGTGGCCCCGCGTCAGGGGAAGCATGGCGCGTCATCGGGCAACCTGATCGACGTCGAGCGCCCCCTGCCCGACCTGACCGGAGACCTGATCGCGCAGGTCGAACGCGAATATTTCACCCGCTTGCTGGTCAACTACAAGGGGAACGTCGCCCGGTGCGCCAAGCACAGCGGGCTCTCACGACGGAGCGTCACCCAGAAGCTCCACAAGTATGAACTCGATCGGGCGATGTTCAAGGACGCCACCGTCGTCGACGCGATCCCGATGGGCGAGGGGTAACCCGGGCCCTCCGACCGGGGTCACGGCAGGGGGACGTCCTTGAACTCGAACTCCAGCGGGATCGGGACGACCTTCGCGGGCGTCTCGTACACGAGCATGTGGTCGGCGGGCTTGCCGGGAGCGTCGACGAACAGGTACTCGAAGCTGATCTTGCCGCCATCGGACCCGGTATTGTTGAAGCCGCCATTCTGTTCGAACCGCGACCCGTCGGGCTTCTGAAGCCAGAGGCGGTTGTTGAACAGCCCCTGCCGGTAGCTCTCGAAGGCCGGCCCGCCCTCGGGATAGGCGATCTCCAGCGCGACCTTCCAGACCTGCGCGTCGACCTCGACCGACTCCAGCTTCACGCTGATGTCGCCCTGTTTCTGGACGGAGTTCGCCTCGGTCAGCCTGGGGAACCGGAACGACTTCATCCCCGACGGGACGGTGATGGCCGCCTTCACCTTGAACGAGGAGAGCAGCTTGGCCGATCGCTCGGGCGCGGACAGGTTCAGGTTCATCTCGGCGGCACAGTTGCCGGCTCGGAGGGCGGCCTCGTCGGCCTCCTGCGTCACCTGGCCGGGGACCGGCTTGCCCTGGTCGTCGACGATCTTGAGGTCCTCATTCTTGACCGCCATCAGCATCGGGCGGAGCCGGGGCTCCCACATCACGTCGAACGTGGCGTTGCACGTCCCGACGCCGGTCTGGAAGTCGCGGACGACGACCAGTTGCTTGAACAGGACCCGGAACGGGCCGGTATACACGACCAGCGGCTTGACCCTGGCCGGCATGTTGGGCGTCGGGGTGCTCGGGGCGCCGGCCATCAGGCCGATGGTCCCGTCGTTGGTGTACGGGGTATACGAGACCCCGGCCTTGTCGGCGAAGATGTCGAGCGCCTCGTAGAACGGCCGGTCGTCGATTTCCAGGTCGAGGGCGGGGTTGGTGGCCTCCTCGCCGTTGGCCTCGCGGAGGTCGTTGATCGTGTTGCCCGATTGGACCTGGAGCGCCTTGAGGACCTCGGTGAGCCGGATCCCCTTCCCCTTGATCGTGACCCGGGACGCGCCCAGGTTGGTCTGCTCGTCCTTCTCCCGGAGCGAGGCCCGGACCCGTTCCAGCCGCTCGGCGAGGTCGGCCTTGGCCTTGTCCGCCCCGGTCGGTAGGAGCGGGGTCACCCGCGGGCCGAGGTCGATGAGCGCCTTCTCGGCCGCCGCGCGGGCCTCCATCTTGGGCGACTCCAGCCGCTCGACAAGCTGGGCGACCCGGTCCTTCAGGGCCGAGTCGGAGACCTGGGCCCACGCCGGGCCTCCGCCCATGACCAGGGCCGAGGTCATCATCGCCACCGACCACGCCGCCCGCATTCCACCTTTCATCGCCAGTCCTCCGGAGTCGGTTCGATCGATCTTCTGGAATTGTTCCGGACGAGCCCTCAGCCGACGTGCCACCGGCCGTCCTCCATCACGACCCGGCCGTCGGCGGAGACGCGCCCGCCGGACCGGAGGTCGAGGATCAGGTCCCAGTGGAGGGCCGACTGGTTGGTCCCGCCGGTCTCGGGGTAGCTGTTGCCGAGGGCCAGGTGCACGGTCCCGCCGATCTTCTCGTCGTAGAGGATGCTCCCGGTGAACCGGTCGATCCCCGGATTCAGGCCGATCCCCAGCTCGCCGAGTCGCCGGGCCCCCGGGTCGAGGTCGAGCATCGAGGCCAGGTAATCCTCGCCCGAGTCGGCACTCGCCGAGACGACCGAGCCATCCCGGAATTCGAGGGCGATCCCGGACACCTCGCGACCGCCCCGGCAGACCGGGAACGAGCACCGGAGCCGACCCCGCGCGCTCGACTCGGCCGGCCCGGTGAAGATCTCGCCCGAGGGCATGTTCCGCCGTCCATCCGAGTTGATCCAGGTCCGGCCGGCGACCGAGAGCGACAGGTCGGTCCCCTCCCCCTCGATCCGGACCTCCGAGACCCCCGACATGAACCCGACCAGCCCCGCCTGCCGGCGACCGAGGTCCTGCCAGGCATCGACCGGGTCTTCCCGGTCGAGGAACATGGCCGAGGCGACGTAGGATTCATAATCCGGCAACGACATCCTCGCATCGGCGGCATAGGCGGCCGTGGGATACTGGGTCAGGACCCATCGCTTCTTGCTCGCCAGGTCCCGGAGCGGGGCCCGGGCCCGGTCGACGGCCGCCTGACGCCCCGGGTCGACCCCGCGCATCGATCGCGTGTCGGCCTCGGCCGAGATCCGGATCCGGCCGTCCACCACCTCCGCCTCCCGGACCGAGACGGAGGAGAGGTGGGCGAGCTGGTCGTCGTTGGCGTGGGAGACGAAGTACTCGGCGAGCCCGGGTAGCTCGACCCGGACGATCGGATGCGCCCCCCGCCGGACGACCTCGCGAAAGCAGGCCTCGACCAGCGGCCGGGCTTCCAGCTCCGAGGCGATCAGGATCGTCTCGCCGGGCCCGACGCGGAGGCAATAGTCAACCAGCAGGTTCGCCCACCGCTCCACGACTTCGTCGGTCATCCGGCCTCCCTCGCGACCGCGATCCGGCCCGAGTCCGTAATAATTCATGTTAACCGACGCCGGCCGGCTCCGCAACCGCTTGACGGGCGCGGGCAAAGGATCGAAAATCGGTTTTGCGTCCGGCCCCGGTTTCGGGCCCTCGCCGAGGACCAGAGACGCCGCCCGTCCCCGACTCCGAAGGATAGAACCAGCATGGCAATCGGATTTCCCGCCCGGCCGGCCGGCGCCGCGACGTCGCTCGCGGCGATGGGCCTGATCGCCGCCGTCGCCTGGGGCGACGCGACGAGTTTCATCAGCCCGAGCATGGCGAGGATGAAAGAGGATGTGGCCTTCCTCGCGGCCGACGCCCAGGAGGGCAGGGCGCCGGGGACGAAGGGGATCGAGGCCTCGGCCGATCACGTCGCCGCCGCGTTCAAGGATGCGGGCCTCAAGCCGGCCCCGGGGGCGGTCGGTTACTTCCAGCCGTTCCAGATCCGGGGCGATGCGAGGCTGACCGAGCCGGCATCGATCGCCTTCAAGGGGCCGGGCGGACAGGAGATCGTCCCGGACGTAAAGGCTTTCCAGCCGCTCGCCATCGGCAGCGGCGGGACACTCGAAGGCCTGCCGATCGTGTTCGCGGGATACGGAATCACCGCCAGGGACGAGGCGAAGAAGCTCGATTACGACGACTACGCTGGTCTCGACGTCAAGGGCAAGGCGGTGCTGGTCATCCGTCGCGAGCCCCAGCTCGACGACGAGAACAGCCCGTTCTCGGGCAAGCAGACGACCACCTTCGCCACGTTCAACCATAAAGCGACCAACGCCTTCCAGCACGGCGCCGCGGCCGTCCTGCTGGTGAATGACCGGCCTCGGCCCAAGGACGGGGCGCAGGCCGAGGCCGATCAGCTCCTCCGATTCCCCGCGGCCGGGACCGAGGAGAACTCGCCGATCCCGTTCGTGATGATGACCCGGGACGAGGCCGACCGGCTCCTCGCCGCGTCGGGCCAGCCCAGGCTGGAGACGATCGAAAAGGAGATCGACTCCGACCTCAAGCCGAGGAGCCGGCCCCTCGAAGGTTGGTCCGTGTCCGGTTCGGTCAAGATCGAGCGGAAGGGGCTCTCGACCAGGAACGTGGTCGGAGTCCTGGAAGGCGTCGGACCGCAGGCCGAGGAGACGATCGTGATCGGGGCGCACTACGACCACCTCGGCTCGGGCGGATTCACCTCGGGGTCGCTGGCCCCGTTCTCGCGGAACATCCACAACGGCGCCGACGACAACGCCTCGGGGACCGCAATGGTGATGGAGCTGGCCCGCCGGATCGCCCGGAGGCCGGACCCCCTGCCCCGCCGGATCGTGTTCATGGCGTTCTCGGGCGAGGAGCGCGGACTCCTGGGGTCGAGCCATTACGTCGAGCATCCCCTCTTCCCGCTCGACCGGACGGTGATGATGGTCAACTTCGACATGGTCGGCCGCCTCAACGACAAGAGCGAGCTGACGATCGTGGGGACGGGCAGCACTCCCGGGATCGAGGAGATCGTCGACGCCCTGGGCAGTGCCGCGGGCTTCCGGATCAAGAAGGTGAAGGGCGAGACGGACGGTTTCGGCGGCAGCGATCACCAGCCCTTCTACCACAAGAACATCCCGGTTTTGTTCCCGTTCACGGGCCTTCACAACGACTATCACCGGCCGACCGACGACACCGAGCGGATCAACTTCGGCGGGATGGCCCGGATCGCCGATTTCGGCGAGCTGCTCCTGCTCGACCTCGCCCGCCGGCCCGAGCGGCCCGCCTTCACCAGGGCGGCCGCCCAACCCCGGAACCCGCACGACGGCGCGGCCGATCCCGGCCGGGTCGGGATGGGGGCCTACCTCGGGACGATCCCCGACTATGGCGCGGAGGAGAAGGGCGTGAAGCTCTCCGGCGTCCGCGAGGGGAGCCCGGCCGAGAAGGGCGGCATCAAGGGCGGCGACGTGATCGTCGGGTTCGGCGGCAGTCCGGTCGCCACGATCTACGATTACACGGACAGCCTGGGACGGCGCAAGCCGGGCGACACGGTCGAGATCGCGGTCAAGCGCGACGGCAAGGATGTGACCCTGAAGGTCACGCTCGGCAGCCGGCCCGCGCCGTGAGCCAGATTCGATGGGAGGCCCGAGGGGTCGTCGTCCATGACGGGATGCGGCCCCGGGTGATGGGGATCCTCAACGTCACGCCCGACAGCTTCTCCGACGGCGGCCGGTCGTCGATCCCGCTCGACGCGATCGGCCTGGGCGAACGACTCGTCGCCGAGGGGGCCGACCTCCTCGACGTCGGCGGCGAGTCGAGCCGGCCGGGCTCGGGCCCCATCTCGGTCGGCGAGGAACTGGCCCGGATCCTGCCGGTGGTGGAGGGGCTGGCAGCCCGGGTCGGCGTCCCCATCTCGGTCGACACGACCAAGCCCGAGGTTGCCCGGCAGGCGCTCGCCGCCGGCGTCTCGATCATCAACGATATCCGGGGGCTCGACGACCCGCACCTCGCCGACCTCGTCGCCGGGGCGGAAGCCGGGGTGGTCCTGATGCACATGCAGGGCACTCCCGCGACCATGCAGGACGACCCCCGTTACGACGACGTCGTCCGGGAGATCCACGACGATCTGGCCCGCCGGATCGACCGCGCCGGCCGATTCGGCATCCCCCGATCCCGGATTGCGATCGACCCGGGGATCGGCTTTGGCAAGACGTTCGAGCACAACCTCCTGGTCCTCCGGAACCTGGACCGGTTCGCCGGGCTGGGGTGTGCCCTCCTGATCGGGACCTCACGCAAGGGGTTCCTGGGCCGGCTGACGGGCCGATCGGTCGGAGATCGCCTGGTGGCGTCGGTCGCCTCGGCCCTCGCCGCCGTCGCTGGGGGGGCTGACATCGTCCGGGTCCACGACGTCGGGCCGACGGTGGACGCCCTCCGGGTCTGGAAAGCCCAAAGCGGGGCGACCGGTGCCCTGCCCTGATCGCTCCCCCCGGTCGACTCGACGTTCGGATTGTCCGCTCGGAGGCGGGGGTTTATAGTCCAGGGAGCGCCGCGATGGGCCGAACTTCCCTTTTGGGCGATCGAAGATGGACCAGGCACCAGACCGGACCGAAGACCTGCTGGCCGGATGCCGCTCGATGGCCGACCGAGCCCGCGTGGCCTCGAAGGCGATGGCGATCGCCCCGGGATCCGCGAAGGATGGTTGGCTCCGGAAGGCCGCGCATGCGGTCCGGGTCCGGTCGGACGAGATCCTGGAGGCGAACGCACGGGACGTCGACGCCGGGCCAGGGCTCGGCCTGAATAAGGCGTCGGTCGACCGCCTCAGGCTCGACCCAGGGCGGATGGAGGCGATCGCCGCGAGCCTGGAGGAGGTGGCCGCCCTGCCGGACCCGATCGGCGAGGTGATCGCTTCGAGCCGCAGACCCAACGGGCTGGAGGTGGCCCAGGTCCGCGTCCCGCTCGGCGTCATCTTCATGATCTACGAGAGCCGGCCCAATGTGACGGTCGACGCCGCCGCCATCTGCCTCAAGTCAGGGAACGCGGCGATCCTCCGCGGGGGCAAGGAGGCGATCCGCTCGAACCGGGCCCTGCACCGCGTGATCGCCGACCAGCTGGTTCCGGCCGGTCTCCCGGGCGACGCCGTGCAGCTGGTGTCCTCGACCGATCGGGCGGCGGTCGGCCACCTCCTGGCGATGCCCGACCGGGTCGACCTGGCCATCCCCCGTGGCGGGGAGGGGCTGATCCGTCGCGTCGTGGCCGAGGCGAAGATGCCCGTCCTCAAGCATTATACGGGAAATTGCCATGTCTACGTCGACGCCGATGCCGATCCGGCGATGGCCGTCAAGATCGTGGTCAACTCCAAGGCCCAGCGGCCGGGCGTCTGCAACGCGGCGGAAACCCTCCTGGTTCACCGGGACGCGGCCGCCACCTTCCTCCCCATCGTCGCGGATGCCCTCCGAGACCGGGGTGTGGAGCTTCGAGGTGACGCCGCCGCGATGGCGATCGTCCCCTCGATGTACCCTGCGAAGGCAGCCGACTGGGATGCGGAATATCTCGACCTGATCCTGGCCGTCGGCGTGGTCGACTCCCTGGACGATGCCATGGCCCATATCGCACGCCACGGGTCGGGGCACACCGACGCGATCGTCACCCGGAGCCTTGCGGCCGCCCGTCGATTCGTCGCCGAGGTCGATTCCTCGGCAGTCGTCGTCAATGCCAGCACCCGTTTCAACGACGGCGGCCAGCTAGGTCTTGGGGCGGAAATCGGGATCAGCACCGACAAATACCACGCGCGAGGCCCTTGCGGGCTGCGTGAGCTGACCAGCACCAAATGGGTCATCTATGGAGACGGCCAGGTCCGGGAGTGAGCGAGACTCACCTACGGCCTCCATCCGAAAGCTGCGTTCCACGTGGAACGAAATAGCGGGAGGCTGAGGATTACGGTCTGCCGCCTCGCAATGGGGTGGAATGGGCTTCTGGTCAAGGTCCGGGTGCGATCAGCTTCCGGGCCTTCTGGACCAGTCCTCGGAATTCCTGGCGATAGCCGCCCGGATCCGGGGAAGCCGAAGCTTCGGCCAGCTCCTCGAGCCCCGCCCAGGTCAGTGTCCCCTTGTATGGGGAGTCCCGCAGGAGCATCCCGAAGCCGGCGACAGCCGAGGCGAACTTGAAATCGGGCGTTGCGGCGCCGAAATCGCGTCCGTCGTCCTCTACCGGGACGGCGATCTCGCGGGCGACGTCGCCTTCGGGTGCCTTGAACCTGAGATGAACGTCGAGCAACTTCGAAACAGCGGGCGCGGCGAGCCGGGAATTCCGCTGTTGCAGGGCCCCCGCCCCTTCGGCACCCCCCTGCACCGCCGGGACGACCTCGTAAAGCGCGGTCACGGTGTGCCCGGCGCCGATCTCCCCGGCGTCCTTCCGGTCATCACGGAAATCGCGGGCCGCGAGGATCCGATTCTCATAGCCGATGAGCCGGTAGGCTGAAGTTCGGCTGGGATTAAATTCAACCTGGATCTTGACGTCCTTGGCAATCGTCATCAGGGTGCCGCCCATCTGCTCGACGAGGACCTTGCGGGCCTCCTTGATCGAGTCGATGAAGCTGTAATGGCCATTCCCCTTATCGGCGAGACTCTCCAGCTTATCGTGCTTGACGTTCCCCTGGCCGAACCCCAGGACGCTGATGAAAACGCGCGTCTCGCGCTTCTCCTCGATCAGCCGATTCAGGGCCGTTGCATCGGTGATCCCCACATTGAAGTCGCCATCGGTCGCCAGGATGACGCGGTTGATTCCCCCTCTGATGAAGTTCTTGACGGCGACATCGTAGGCGAGCTGGATCCCCTTGCCGCCGTCGGTGGCCCCGCCCGTTTGGAGCTGTTCCAGGGTGGAGAGGATCTCGGCCTTGTGGTCGCACGACGTCGAGGGGAGCGCCAGCCCTTCGGCCCCGGCATAGACGACGATCGCCACCCGGTCGTTCTCGCCGAGCTGCTCGACCAGGAGCTTCATCCCGGCCTTCAGGAGCGGGAGCTTGTCGAGCGACTGCATCGAGCCCGAGACGTCGATCAGGAAGACGAGGTTGCTAGGCGGTCGTTTGTCGGCCGCAATCTCCCGGCCCTTCAAGCCGATCCGGACCAACCGGTGGTCGCCGTCCCAGGGGCATCGGGCAACCTCGCAGGACACCGAGAATGGTTCGCCTTCCCTCGGACCGGGATATTGGTAAGGGAAGTAATTCACCAGCTCCTCGATGCGGACCGCGTCCACCGGGGGCCGCGAGTTCTGGTTGAGATAGCGGCGGACGTTGCTGTAGGACGCGGTGTCCACGTCGATCGAGAAAGTCGAGAGGCGATTCCCATCCACGGCCACGAAGGGATTGTCGATGATCCGCCGGAAGGCTTCTGCGTCGGCATTGCCCCCGGCGGGCAGCCCCAGGCCCATGGGCTTGGCCGCGGGCGGTGTCCGACCTAGGCCGTCCGCGAGTGGTGCCGGGGAAAAGGTGTCGGACCTCGGCGTCGTACCATCCTTCGCCCGATCTGACAAATTCGACACCTGGACTTGAGGCTGTCCCGACGCCAGGGGCTTTGAGCTAGAAATCAGTTCCTTCTCCAGGATCGATTGATCACGGTCCTCTGGCATGCGTGCCCGTGCAATCTCCCCGAGGCGACTTCCCGATGCCGCGACCTTGGACCCCTGGAGGGCTTGCGGTGGTAGGACCGCCGACGGGGCAATCGCACCCGCGGGGGCCGCCCCCGGCCCGGAACTGCCCACCGGACCTCGCGATCGTCCTGACCTTGATAGATTGCGGTCCATCGCGTCATCGCGGGATGTGAGGTTCTCCGATATTCTTGGCGCGGAAGGTGCCGCGAGCTTGCGAGAGGCGGCGTTCACCGGAGGGAGTTCGCCCCTGCTCGCTTCCGCGAGGCCGTCAGGAATGCGGTCAGGAACGACGATCCCGGGCGGACCGGCCCCGGGGCCGGGGGCAGCGGGCGGGGGAGAGAAACGACTCATTGCCGATTGATCGACCACGGCCGACCCTCTTACTTCCGATTTGAGGGCGGTAGCCAGCTCCGGCAGCGCATTCGCCAACGAGTTGCCCGCTCGCCGGAATTCCCCCGCTTTCGTTTCGCGAGATTCCCGAAAGGCGAGTTGCGGTCCGGAGTCGGTGGGACTCCCGGGGCTGGTCTTACGAACGGCAGGAACCGGCTTTTGAGCGACGACGGATCCAGGCTCTGATGGCGGGTGGCGTCGAATCGAGGGCAAGGCCAGGGTCACCGCAATCCCCAGCAGACCGGCCGCCACGGCAACCTCGGCCCACCGACGGCGAGGGCTGCGACGGGGCCCAACCGGCGGTTCCAGGCGGGTGGCGATGGCCCGATGATGTTCCGGCGCGAGGCCGATCGCCGGTTCGGACCGCAAATGCTCGGTGAGGATCCGGGCCGTGGTGCGGACCTCCTCGACGAAGGCCAGGGCGACCGGGTCGCCGGCGAGTTGGGCCTCGAACTCGGGGCGATCGCTTACTTCGAGCTCGCCGAGGGCATAGGCGGTCAGTCGGGGGTCATCAGGGATGATGGGCACGGGTCGGCCTCCTGGGTTCGTTTCAGGCTCGGGCTCCGGCCGCGGGTCCATCGGCGAGTTTTCCGCGGATGGTCTTCAGGCCGACGTGGATGAGGTAGCCGACATTGCCGATGCTATGACCGCTGATCCGGCTGATCTCACGATAAGAGAAGCCGTTCTGAAATTTGAGGCGGATCACCTCGCGTTGGCCCGGGGGGAGGGAGTCGAGGAGCCCGAGTACCAGGGTGGTCGATTCGCGTCGTTCGGCGACCTCCGGGGGCCCGGGGTCGGTGCTGGCCCGGACCGATACTTGTACGTCACTCAAACGGGACATCCGGCTCTCCTTCCTGAGGACGTCAAGGGCGCGATTTCGGCAGACGGTGAAGAGCCATTCCGCGAGCCGGCCGTCGATCCGATCCTTGCCCTGGGAGCAAAGGCGAAGGAATGTTTCCTGGACGACATCACGCGCGGCCTCGGTGTCGCCCAGGAGCCGGGCGGCATAGAGGGTCAGCGGGCCCTCGTACCGCTCGACGGCCGAGCGGATCCAGGCGGCGTCGTCGTCGTCTCTCGCTCCCGTCATGCGGCTCGCTCGCCGAGGGGCCGTGTTGCGTCCATCTCAACAACGGCCCATCGGCAGCCTTCTTGGAAGCCCGGGGAATAATCCGCGGGCCGGAGGTCATCCTTCCGGATTAACCCGGGTCCGAACGTCCCCGTCTCCGGCTCCTGCCGGAGGCTCGACTCCCTGGCGCGACCCGTGTCAGAGGAGGTATTCGCGGCCGCGGACAGGTCGAAGAGGCAAGGGTCCGGGGTGCGAGCATCCCGAACGCAATAGCGCCCGCAGACGGTCAACCCCTCAGTTGGCCCTGCCGAGGTATTCGCCGGTCTCGGTGCTGACTTTCACCGTCACGCCATTATCCATATGTTCCGGGACCTGGATGAGGTGGCCCGTGGAGAGCGTTGCAGGCTTGGTCCGTCCCGTGGCCGAATTCCCGCGGACCCCGGGCGAGGTGTCGACGATCTTCAATTCGACGGTGTCGGGGATCTCGATCCCGATGACGTCCTCATCCACCAGGAGTGCCTCGACGCCTTCCATGTTCTCCGTCATGTAAGGCGCGAAGTCCTCCAGCTCGTCGGCCCTGATCGAGAACTGGTTGAAATCGGCCGAGTCCATGAAATGAAAGCCGTCGGGGTCGCGGTAGAGGAACTGGATCGGCCTACGTTCGAAGCTCGACTCGTTCAGACCCTCCGTGCCCTTGTAAGACTTCTCGACCCGGTTCCGGGTCTTGAGGTTGCGTGCCCGGACCTTGTAGAGCGTCGCCGCCCCCCGGGCCGAAGGGCTCTGGACCTGGATATGCTCGATCATGTGCGGGGCGCCATCGATCTCGACGACCATCCGGCGCTTGAAATCCTTGGCGGGAACCACGGCGGCTCGTCCTCGATTCGGGGTGCAAGGCCGGGTGGATTCCGGGATCCTCATCCCGGAGCGGCGCCAGCGGCCGGGCCAATCGGAGTCCGGCGATGTCAGGTTTTGGGGGGTTGAGGAAGCGACTTAAGATCGACGCCCAGGTCCTTGTGAACCTTGGGGTCGAGCTCCAGGGACTGGGGCGTCACCTTCCCGGGCCTGGGTCGTTCCTTATCCCGGTAGGTGAGGACATGCTGAAACCGCCGGGGGTCGGGCCCCCGGTCGCCCCGCGTGTGATGCTCGCCCCAGAGATCGATCCATTGTTTCTTCAGGTCGGCCGCCGGGACGCCGGCCGGCTGGGGTCCTGTCGTCGCCAGGAAGCGGGCGACCTCGTAGGTGTCGGAGAATGACTGCCAGAAGAGTGTGCCCCGAGCCATCGCGTCCGGGTCGACCAGGAGGAGGCCCCCTGCCCCACCGACCTGGGTCCGGGGGAAGACGCAGTGTCTGGTGGCGACCAGCCAGGGCCGATCGGGCCCCTCGGGCTCGCCCGGCCAGGGCCCGAGCAGGATCCCCGTCCGGTCGTCGGCGATGGTGCATCGGTCCATAATTAAGTCGGCCTCGAATTTGTCCCGCCCCACCCGCTGGGGCAAGAGCGTGATCGCCGGGCCCCCGCTGATGATCAGGCAATTCTCGAGGTCCACGATCCCCCGGCCCATTTCGGCCGAGATTGCGTCACCGCCGGTCCAGATCAGGCTATTCTTGATCCGCGCGATCGGGCGGTCGGTGGCCGAGGTAAGCGGCCCCGCACGGGATGGGATCGGGGAGGCTTTCCGCGCGATAAAGGAGACCGCGGCACCAAGGCCGGCGACGGCCGGACTGGCGTCACGGAGCCGGCAATGTCGCATGGCGAAAAGCCCATCCTCGATCCGGAACCAATGTCGCGGGCGATTCGACGCGTCGCTGGTGAACGCCAGGTTCGCCACGGCCAGGTCGCCCCCGATCAGTTCAAACATCGCCCTTCCGTGATCCCCGGGGGCCGGGACGAAACCGATCAGGGACGCCTTCGAAGCTTCGGTGTGCTCGCCCAGAATCGCGATCGAGAGCCCATCGGGAAAGCGAACCGGCGACATCGTGCGGGTCCCGGAGCCCCGCACATGGACCACCACCCGGCTCGTCGCGTCCTTCACCTTCTCGATCAGGAACGAACCGAGATCGCCGTTCCAGGGTGACGCCTGGAGATCAAAATAGAGGTCGACCAGGGGCTGGGCCGCCCCGATTGAACTAGGCTGGGCGATCGACCCGGGGCCGGGATGGGAAGCTGAACCTCCCGGCAACAGGAAGCCCGGGCCGGCTGTCGGTTCGATGAGGCCGTCGGACATTGCGGGCGCGGGCAGGCGGGCGATCGCTCCGAAAGTCTGGTCGCGGAGCCGGGGATGTGGGGAGGCGACCCGGGCGAGTGTTCCGCGACGATCGGAGGCGATCGGGACGAAGTCCGCAGGGATGACGTCCTCGCGGACGATGGACGCCGGCCAAGCCCCCGCGCTGACCACGCTGGAGGAGTCGGATCCCGGCCAGGTCGCGTGGATCCCTTCCAGGCTGTCCACCCGGGTCGACATCTCCGAGGCGGAGGTCAGCCATCCCGCCCAGCCAACGAAGGAATTGTCCTGGCCCCACCAGTCGAGAATCGCGGCCGGCCCGCCCCCGACCGTCCGGGAGCGGAGCATCGCGGTGGCGTCCCCGCCGTCGACCCGGGCGATCGTCGATCCCAGGGCCTTGACCGTCAGTGGCGCCTGCTTCCCCTTCCACTCGATGAGGTTCCCTCGGGTCGCGATCACGCTGCGGATCAGGAAGAGCGATCGGGCCGCCTGATCGGCGGACTCCGAAGCGATCAAGGGTCCCCCGTCGCCGACGATGACGGAACGATTCAGGACAATCTCCGCGTGAGCGGCCGTCAGCCCCACCAGTGTCCGGATCGGCCCCCGGATCAATGTCCGCTCCAGGGTGATCCGGTTCCGGGTGGGCCCCTCCTCGACCCGGAATATGGTGAAACTCGGGCGATCGGCAACATTGATCAGGGTGATGGTGCAGTCTCGGAGCGTGACCTCGGCCCCGCGGCAGAGGAATAACGATTGTTGCTTGAGTGGGAGATCGCGGATGTCCACGGCCAGGTCGATCCCCTCGATGGTCAATTTTTCGGTCCGACCCCGACCCAGGACAAATTTGGCCTCCTGCTCGCGGACGACTTCCTGTCCCGTAGGCTCGATCTTGAAGATCGGCCGAATCCCCTGTCGCGCCCGGATGATTCGCTCCTTGCCGGTGACCTGGCAATCATCCTCGTAAAATGGCCCTGTGTCGGCGACCTCGACGACATCTCCGGACCGACTCAGGGCGGCTGCCGGCGAGGGGGTCTGCGGCTCGTCTCCCGCCTCGGGCACTCTCCGGAGGATCACCCGGGGGCGGTTGGCCAGAGCGGAGTCGAATGGGGCGGGGGCGGGGAGAAGCCGCTGTTCCCACTGGCTCGGATAGACCTTCTCGTCGGGAAGTGGCTCCCGGGCGGTAATCCGGACCGTCGTAGGGGTGACGTGACTTGCGCCCTGCCCCGATTTGACCTTGGTCGGGTCGGACCGGCGGACGGGCCGGTTCGGTCCGATTCCCCGGACCCCGATCGGGGTTTGGACCTCGAAGGAATTCTCCGGCGGATCCTCCCGAGGCGAGACGACAGCGATCTCGGGCTGAGGTTTGGTCAGCGAGATTGCCACCGAGACGCCCAAGCCCACGAGGGCGATCGTTAACCCGACCATGAGCCCGGCGGCAATCCAGGTCTTGAGCGGCAATTCCGTGCCAGATCGTCGAATCGTCGATTCGCCATATCCCTCGACGGGCTCCTCGGCTTCATCGACCAGATCCTCGAACGAAGGGCCGGCGGGTACGGCGAGCGACGGTCTCGATCGTGCCTGGGCTTGTGAAGATGGAGGGCGACCCTGGCGTCGAACCTGCAGGTCGTCGCCGCCGTCCAGGCTTGCGAGTTCGGAGAGTGACATCTCGACCGGCCGCGAAGGCCCGAGCAAGGAGTGGCTCGAACCAGCCCTCGACCCGGTCGTAGAGGGCGTTTGATCGTCGTCTTCGACGATCTCAGCCATCAATGGCTCGTGGGTGGATGGGGGTCGGGAGGCGACGCCCTTCCCTCCCGGGAGTGTCGGCTCCGCCGGCACAAGGCCGATTTCATCGTCCTCATCCTCGACGATCAAGGCGTCGAGGGCGACCGACTGGCCGGACTTCGAAGGATCGGCGAGCCGGTCCAGCGCGGCGATCAGTTGCGTGTAGTCGGAAAAACGCAACTCGGATTTCTTTTCCATCATCCGGCGGATCAAGAGTGAGAGGGCCTCGGATACGTCGGGGCGGTATTCCCGGGGGTCGGGGATCGGTGCACGGACATGGCGGGCCAACTTGTCGACCAGGCCTCCGCCGGGATAGGGAGGCGATCCGGTCAGGAGGAAATAGAAGGTACAGCCCAGCGAGTAGATGTCGCTCCGCTCGCTGGTCTGGCGGCTGTCGCGGGCCTGTTCCGGCGCCATGTAATCGACCGTCCCGACGGTCGTCCCATCGCGAGTGACCCGCTCATCTTCCATATCGGCCTGGAGGGCCAGGCCGAGATCGATGATCTTGGCCTGGCCATCGGGCATCATCAGGAGATTGGCCGGCTTGACGTCGCGATGGACCATCCCCAGGCTCGACGCGTACTGGAGGCCCTCGGCGACTTGCCGGATGAAACGGATCGCCTCGTCAATTCCCAAAGGACCGTTCATCCGGACCCGGTCGTGGAGGTCGCGGCCGGCGACATACTCGAGGACCAGATAATGCCGCCCCTGGTCAAAGCCCCGGTCGTAGATGGAGACCACGTTAGGGTGATCGAGCGCCTCGGCACTTTTCGCCTCGCGGAGGAAGCGTTGAAGGACCATCACATTCTTGGCCAGCGAGCGTGGGAGTACCTTGACGGCCACGACGCTCCCCGTCTCTTCGTGGACAGCCCGGAAGACATTGCTCATCCCGCCTGAGCCGAGTTGTTCTCGGAGTCGGTAGCTTCCAAGTCGGGGCGCCGGCTTCGGGACCGCGGCGGCCCCGGATTCGGGCTCGGGTTCGGACATGCCAGCCACTCCCCCTGCCGGAGGTCGAAAGGCGCTCGGGCGGTCCTCGGACCCACCGCACAATCGCGGCCCGACATCCGGACGCGAGACAATCGGGTCGATCGCCTACGGTTCCAGCCGGCTCGCACACTCGATTGTCCCAACCTGTGCCCGCGGGTACAATCGCGGATCCGGCCTTTCGGGCCGTTTCGTAGACGGTGGACCCACGACGCACGGGCCGGTGAACCTCGCGGACCGCGAGAATGTCCGGGGGTGGGGCCTGGCGTTGACAGGACACGGCCCCTTGGATCAGAATTAGATTACGGAACAACTCCGGATCGCGCCCGTAGCTCAGGTGGATAGAGCGGCGGTTTCCTAAACCGCAGGCCGCAGGTTCGAATCCTGCCGGGCGCATCGCCGAGTCGGCCCCACCTCATGCGCCCGTAGCTCAGCGGATAGAGCAACGGTTTTCTAAACCGTCGGCCGCAGGTTCGAATCCTGCCGGGCGTAATCCCCCGGCCCCGTCCGGGCCATGTGGGATCGGCTCCAACTCCCGAAATCCGCCTCACATCCGGCCTTCTCACGCATCGGATGGGAACGACTCGTCACCCGGAGCGGACCGCCGATGAAACCGGTTCCACGTGAAACGGCACCACCTCAATCGGGCTCAAGCGATTCGGATGACGTTTTCGTCCGGCCCGAACACGAGGATGAAAAGAAACCCGACGGCAACGAAGCGTCGGAATCATCCGAGAAGACCAGAATTCCCGGCCTACCCGTCCATTTGACCGAACTGGAGACGAGCTGGACGACGATCCGGACCGCCCACACACCCGGCCCGCAAGGCCAGGCCGCCATGGGCGAGCTGATCGGACGCTATCACGACGCCGTCTTGCGTTATTTACGCATCAAGCTCCGTGATTCTAACCTCGCCGACGAGGTGTTCCAGGAATTCTGGACCAAGCTGCTGACTCATAAACTCGCCGGCGCCGACCACAACAAAGGACGGTTCCGTGACTATCTCCGAACCGTGCTTCATCGCCTCATCATTGATCATTTCCGGGGCCGGAAGCTCCAATCGCTCCCGCCCGGAGACCTGATCGACTCGAGCCTGCCCGACTCCGATTATGACCAGGTTTGGAGCGAAGCTGTTTTGAAGCGGGCCCTTTCCCGGCTGGAAACCTATGAGGCCAGGACACCCAAAAACCGCTATGCGACGGTGCTGAAGCTACGCAGAGACTATCAGGAAGAGTCGATTGAAGAAATCGCTCGAATCCTCGGTGAACGTTCCGGAATTCCCGTCTCCGCCGAAGCATTTCGCAAGACCCTCCAGCGGGCCCGGAGCAAATTCTTCGACCTCCTGGTCCAAGAGCTGAGGGAGACGATCCACCCTGCCACGGATGAGGATATTGAGGACGAGATCCGGGCACTCGGGCTAGGCACCGTCTATCGACGCTATACGACGCACCAGGAGGACTCGTGACGCCCAGGCCCTATATTTCAGCCCAAGTCGCACAGACCACCCCGTTCAAGCCAGTTCGCGCCCACCGTGACAACCCATTCTGCGCGTAAATTTTACCAGGCCTCTTGACCTGCTCCGCTCACCTTCTAGATTTGATGTGATGCACACGAGGACTCCATTTCGTATCGGGCGCGGTCCTCCTGACCGTAGTTCGGTCGATCGGCTGTCTCACGGCTCGTCTATCAGAGTGCTCGGCTTCAATGAGGAGCGACGATGCTAGTACTCTCGCGGAAAAAGGATGAGTCGATCATCATCAACGACCATATCAGGATTACCGTGGTCGAGATTCGCGGGGACAAGGTCCGCCTGGGCATCGACGCCCCTAAGGATGTGACCGTCCACCGTCGTGAAGTCTACGAGGCGATCCAGAACCAACTCAAGTCGCGCGACGAGACGCCGCAGACGCTGTCGCCCGAGGGAGGCGTGCTCTGAGTACGGTTCGGACTTCTTCTCAACGCGTTCTCGCTTTGAGAAGTCGGACCAATTCGCGCATCCACGGCCCATTATCGGGCCAGCCCCGGACGGTCACGAGTTGCCCGTCCACGACCACGTCCCGGTTAACGAATTCGGCTCCCGCCGCACGTACGTCGGGTTCTAGTTCGGGGTAACAGGTTACCGTCTTCCCCTTGAGGCCACCTGCGGCGAGTACCAGCAGCGGGCCGTGGCAATTCGCTGCGATTGGTTTGCCCGTGTCCACAAAGTGACGCGTGATCGCCACCGCCTTCGGCCTGTTCCGGAGATATTCGGGGGCCCTGCCCCCCGGGATGACAAGGGCGTCGTAAGCACTGGCGTCTACTTCGTCCAGGCCGAGGTCGGCCTGGACCCGATATCCCGGCTTCTCGGTATACGTATCGAAACCGGCCTCGAAATCGTGGACCACCGACAGAAAAAACCGCCTCTCCGGGGCCGCGATGTCTACCCGCCACCCTTCCTCCTCCAGGCGGTACTTGGCGTAATAGATTTCTTGCGACTCTCCGGCGTCTCCGGTCAGGATCAGAATTCGCATCACGTTGAACCTCCCGAGAACGCCCGAGCGGCGATTTCGACAGGCTAGCGGCTCGACTCGTGGACCGCAAGACAATCCCCAAACTTCTCAGCATGGGGTCGAGGTGGGCCGTCGGTCCCTTGACCCGGGCGATCGACCGTCATAAAGTGGTCCTGCCTTCTCGGCACGGCCCCGTCGTCTAGCCTGGTCCAGGACACATGCCTTTCACGCATGCAACACGGGTTCAAATCCCGTCGGGGTCATGATCTCTACCGATTAATTCGCCTCGTCCTCTCCCCCTTCTTCATTTACCCGGTTTGGTCAAAATCGACCTCTCCCCGACCCGAATGAACGGGCGGTTAATCAATTTCATTGCTCGACGAATCGTCCGGCCTCATCGATTTTCCCTCCGGATCGACCGGCCCGAGGCGGTCCAGGAGGACGGCGACGATCATATCGCTGAGGACGTTGGTCGTCGACCGACAGCGTCCCAAAAACCAGTCGACGGAGAGAAGGAAGGGTACAACCGTCTCAATGGCGGCATCGGGCATGACCGTCCTCAGGACGACCAGTAGTGAGATCAGGCCGGCGTCGGGAACTCCCGAGATCCCTATCCCCGCGATAACGCAGGCCGCGGAGGCGAGGGCCTGTTGTCCCAGGTTCATCGGGTGGCCGATGGCCTGTGCGACGAACAAGACTGCCATCGCCTCGTACAGCAAGATCCCGTCATTATTCAAGTTCGTCCCGACGCACGCGGCCATCCGTGAGGCTTGGCGGGAGACGCCCATCCGATCGAGCGATCGGAGCGTGACGGGCAGTGTCGCCAGGCTGCTACCCGTGCCGATCGCGGTGGCGATCGCCTCGCGGGCCCCCGACCAGAATTCGCGTAAGGGCATCCGCGCATCGGCGAGCAGCCACGCCTGGTACACCACCAAGACCTGGATCAGCAGGCCCGCCACCGCGACCGCCACATAGGCGATGAGTCCCCGGAAAGGGCGAAAGCCGTACAGGCCGATCGTCCTGGCCACGACGCCGAAGACGGCGAAGGGGACCAGAGTGACGACCCAGCCCAGGAGGACTTCCAGGGCCCGGTAAACGGCCGCGATCCCATCCTCGATGGCCTGAAAGCCCGTATCGCCCCGGATCAATTGTTCAGCCTTGACCTTGCGCAATGCCATCCCGATGAAGATCGCAAGGATCACGATCGAGGTGATCGCGTTATCGACGACCGGGCGGATAATCGAGGTGGGGATCAGGGCGACCACGTCTCTGACGAAGTCAATCTTTCGGTCTGGAGCCACCAGTCCGGATAACTTGCGAATTTCTCCGCTTTCGACCGCTGAGTTCGAACCGAAGGACGATTCGAACGAGAGCCCGGGTCGGAAAATGTTCGAGAGCGTCAGGCCGATTGCAATCGCGATCACCGCGTTGACGGACGAGATCCCGATCATCAACCACGCGCTTCGGGCGGGGATGTTGGTTTTGAGGAACGCGTCGAGCACCGCGAACAGGATCAAGGGGCCGGCCAGGCCCTTGATCAGATCGAGGATAACCGTCCCGATAAGCAGGAGGGGTTCGGCCCTCGCACCGAGGGCCTCCCCGACCACGATCCCCACGACGATCCCGGCGAAAATCCGGGCGACCATTGGAAAGTGGATCCTCCGGCCAGGTTTCATCGGGATGTACTCGCGGGAGGGGTGATCCACGTCGAATCCCGGTGCACCGGGCTGGGATGTGCAGGGAGGGACATCAGACGGTTGGAGGGGATCCTGACGGTCCGGGATTGAGATCGGTGGAACTATTTCAGGCCGGCTGGGCGCCCAGGGCACGAAGGTGGGCAGCTACGCAACCCGCCAGGATTGGGACGTTGTATCCCCCTTCGAGGACGCTCACGAGACGACCGCCTGCGTGAACCTCGGCAGCCTGGACCACTTCGGCGGTCATTTCCTCGAAATCTTCCACCTCGAGGCCAAGATTGCCGACCGGATCTTCGGCGTGTGCATCGAAGCCCGCGCTGACGATCACCAGTTCGGGCCGGAATCGATCGGACAGTTCGCCCAGAGCCGAACGGAAAGCAGCGAGGTAGATCCGCCGGGGGGTCGCGTAAGCGATCGGCACGTTCAAGGTGGTCCCCAGTCCGGCCCCGGATCCCGTCTCGTCGGCCGCACCGGAGCCGGGGTAGAAAGGATATCGGTGGATCGACAGTAAGGCAACGCGGCCGTCCTCGTAGAAGATCTCCTGGGTCCCGTTCCCATGGTGAACATCCCAATCCACAATCAGCACCCGACCCACACCCAGTCTGTCCAAAGCGTCGGCGGCTGCGACGGCCACGCTCCCGAACAGGCAAAATCCCATCGGCCCGTCGGGCCGGGCGTGATGCCCGGGTGGCCGGACCAGGCAGAACGCGCGACGGTCCGGGCCGGCGATGACCGATGAAACGGCATCGACGACCGCACCCGCCGCAAGTCGGCCAGCCAGTGCAGACCCGCCCGAGATCCAGGTATCGGCCTCGATCTTGCCGCCCCCGTGTGCCGCCAACCGGTCGACGGAGGCGATGTGTCCCGCCGAGTGGACCCTGAGCAACTCGTGGTCAGTTGCTGGTCGGACCGGCCTGGACGGGTAGGATCCCGCCAGCCCGGTTCGTTCCAAGTGCCGGATCACCGCCCGGAGCCGTTCGGGCCTCTCCGGATGCGACGGTGGCGGGACATGGTCGAGCATCCTCGAATCACGGAATAGGGTGACCATGGCCAGAACCTGGGAGAGCGATCCGCCTATCAAGACGCCGGATCAAACAATATCCCGAAGGCGTGCGACTGGCAATCTGATCTCGGTTTCACGTGGAACGATCGGAAGTAGGAAAGGGTAGGGGGGTGGACGGACGAACGACCGGGCTGTCGCGTGTCATGAGACATTTGACATCCGACGACGCACTCACGCCTCACCCGGCTGGGAGGTGCGAACGCATCGACTTCCGGCAGCAAAAGGCTCGACCGCCCCTGATCGCCTGGTACCTGTTCGTTAATTGTTGTCACGATGTCAGGAACTACTAGCCCGGATTTCTCACCAGGGGAATGGCATCGGGCTGCCTTCTGTGCCATAGGTGGAATTGCGAGAACCATCTACGGCACCAACCGAAGGCAGCCCGATGACCACAGACTGTAACACCGCCTACCTCGACTTTCCCATGCTCGGGTCCCGGGAAGTCCTCGCCGATTTCGACGGCGGCGACATCTCCTCCGACGGCGGCGCCCTGATGCTCCGCCAGACCGAGCAACTGACCGGCATCATCCGCCAGTTCGCTGCCTGCTTTACCGACCACCGCAACCCCGATCTCACCGAACACACCGTCGAGGAACTGATCGCCCAGCGCGTCTACGCCCTGGCGCTGGGCTACGAGGACCTCAACGACCACGACGGCCTCCGACGCGACCCCTTGCTCGCCACCGTCGTCGGCAAGGCCGACCCCACGGGCAAGACCCGCCAAAGGCGACGCGATCGGGGCAATGCGCTGGCGGGCAAGAGTACCCTCAACCGCCTCGAACTGACCCCCGTCGGCGCCGACGCGGGGAGCCGATACAAGAAAGTCGTTTGCCGCACGCACGACGTCGAACGCCTCTTCGTGTCGCTCTTCCTCCAGGCCCATTCCCGACCCCCCGAGCGGATCGTCCTGGACCTCGACGCCACCGACGACCCGATCCACGGCCACCAGCTCGGCCGCTTCTTCCACGCCTACTACAAGAACCACTGCTATCTTCCCTTGTACATCTTC
>JAABUK010003619.1_pt1 | contig 25994 bp, 25 predicted proteins | sample 5559141 | NCBI WGS metagenome assembly JAABUK01 (sample SAMN10711869, study PRJNA513367) | rock metagenome | isolation source: Antarctica rocks | place: Antarctica: Victoria Land, Pudding Butte nord | collected 2016-01-03 | reverse complement strand
AATTAATCCCGCACATAAGAGACTTTCACTCTCTGGCTTCTTATTTCTAAGAACTATATTTACCATTCAGGGCACACACAAAGGCTTAAATCGAACCTTTGCGCATAAAAAAAACCTCCGTTTTTGCAGAGGCCCCTTCGCGCAAAGCTTCGTTTAGACCCTATATGTTAGCTGCAGTGGTTTTGTCAGTTAAACGACTGTCGAAATTTCAAAGGCGAAAGATCCGTCTTTGTTTTGAATAATTTACTGAACGATTGCGGATGTTCAAAGCCCAATTCGTAAGCAACTTCACTTACTGATAAGTCGGTTGTTGATAATTTTTCTTTGGCTTTTTCAATCAGCTTGTCGTGGATGTGCTGTTGTGTGCTTTGTCCTGTCAATACCTTCAGTAAGCCACGCAGATAATTGGGCGATATGTTTAATGTTTCTGAAATGTATTGAACTGTTGGCAGACCGTTTTTTAGTAAATCGTCACTGTTGAGATAGTCCGCAAGCAATTTTTCCAAACGGTCAAGAATTTGGTGATTGGCTTTTTTTCGGGTAATGAATTGGCGATGATAAAACCTTTCTGCATAATTGAGCAAAAGCGGTTTATTAGCACTAAAGTTCAGTAGATGCTCAACTGTTTTGTTTAACCACAAATGTGTCATAGAAGCACGTCACCCGTTTTTTTGCCAAACCGCTGTTAGAGGTAGTGGTTTTTCCCGGTCGGTCTGCCTAATTAAATGATTGTCTAAATTCCAAAGGCGAAAAGTTGGTTTTTTTCTTAAATAAGTTACTAAACGACTGTGGATGTTCAAAACCCAATTCGTATGCTATTTCACTTACTGTTAGACTGGTGGTTGATAATTTCTCTTTGGCTTTTTCAACGAGTTTATTATGTATGTGTTGCTGCGCATTTTGTCCTGTAAGGGAACGCAGCATATCACTTAAATAACTTGGAGATATGTTTAAGTTTTCTGAAAGAAATTGAACGGTCGGAATCCCTTGCATTAATGATTTTTCGTTGTTGAAATAATCGTCTAAAATTTCTTCCAACTTTTGTAACAAGTCGCTGTTTACTGCTTTTCGTGTAAGGAACTGACGCTTGTAAAAACGATTACTATAATTCAATAATAATTCAATTTGTGAAATAATTACATCGTGGCTGAAATCATCTATTCTGCTTTTTAATTCATCATCAATTATTTTAAAAATTGACATGATAATTTCCTTTTCATGATCTGACAGATGCAATGCTTCATTGGTCGCATATGAAAAGAAGCCATATTGTTTAACTTTTTTTGCCAGAGGGTAAGTCAGGAAGAAATCCGGGTGGATAAGCAACATATAGCCGTATTTGACACTATCATCTGGAGTTTCAAATATTTGACCCGGTGCTGTAAATACCAAGCCGCCTTCACCAAAGTCATAATAATTTTGTCCATATTTTGCTGTACTGCAAAGACTTGTTTTATACGCAATTTTATGAAAATCCAGCATAAATGAATTGGATAATTCATTGCTTAGAATTTTGATGTTTATAATATCTATAAAACTTATCATCGACTGCAAGGGCTTTGGCAGCCCGAACACCCGGTGAAAGTCGGATAAAGATTCAAATTTTCGAGGAGAATTCTCTTCTTTTTTCATCTTGTAAATTTACATTAAACTTCTTTTAAAATTTTCACCAGGGAATTACTCCGGTTTCCGGATTGTATTCCTCACTGAAAAATTTTCCTGTTGGTCCGTTACTGTCAATAACTGCATACTTAACGATGCGTGCCCCGGCTTCTTCAACTTTACCCGTTCCCCTGTGATTATTAAAATCAGTTGCGATAAAACCAGGGTCAACCGCATTTACTTTAACCGCTGTATCCTTCAGTTCATAAGCCAGAATAATGGTGTACATATTCAGCGCCGTTTTGGAAGGTTGATACACGGCTCCTTTATGGTTATAATATTCATTGGTTGGATCGCTGGCTAAGGTAAGCGAACCCTGGCTCGAACTTACATTTACAATGCGGGGCTCTGGCGACTTTTGCAACAAATCAATAAATGCTTGTGTAACCCTTACCACACCATACAAATTGGTGTCGAACACTTTTTTGAACTGGTCAATACTTGCCTGAAGTGCTGATTGGGGCATACCACCGTTGATGCCCGCATTATTAATCAGCACATCCAGCACGTCGGTTTTTTTACCAATTTCAGTACGGGCAGCTTTCACTGATTCGGAGTTGCTTACATCTATCTGTACCGCTTCCACTTCATTTAAGCCTTCGGACTTCAGTTTTTCTACGGCTTCCTGCCCATTCTTTATATCACGGCTGCCTAAGTAAACATAATAGCCCTTTTGCAAAAGTTGTCGGGCTGTTTCAAAACCAATACTTTTATTGGCTCCTGTAATTAATACTTTTTTCATTTTTTTTAATTTATGTTTAATTTGTTTATTTATTATAAACCAGTGCAAAGTCTTTAGCAAAATCGGCCAGTTTCACTTTGCCCAACGTTGGCTGGTTGCGGTAATAATCTTCGTACAACACGCCACTGCCCTGGCTTGCCTGCATTTGGACAAAACCATTGGCAATCCACTCGTTCATTCCTGCTGCTAACATGCCATTCAATAGTTGTTCATCAGGAATTACCAACCATTTCAAATCCTGCTTTCCGATTGCCTCGCCTATAATTTTAGCCAGTTCATTCGGAGATACTTCATCGCTTGCTATATAGCGAATTGTTCTGCCTTTAAAAGGTTTTTCCATTTCTTCGGCAATGGCAGCTGCAATATCCAAAGGTGACACCCAAGGTTCTTTTTGATCACCTCCATAGCTTTGTATGATAGCGCCCTGCGTTTTTATGGTATCCGTATACCTGAATATATTGGTATAAAAGCTAACTGGTCGCATAAACTTAATGGCAACCTCATCGGGCAGGCCTCTCAGGATGTTCTCCACGTTGTGATGAACAAGGAGACTGCCATTTACCTTGTCTGAGTGGGCGCCGATACTGCTTAGGTGCACGATGCGTTTTACACCAGACTGCTCCACGGCTTGTTTGTAAGTATTGCCGATTCGGTTAAACGCAGCAACAAAATCCACCTCTTTGTCAAAGATGCTGCCTATACCTTCCCACGCTTCCATCAGGTAAACGATATCCGCCCCTTTGAAAGTTGCCGATAAAAAATCAACATCTTGCATGGTGCCAATTGCTGCTTTAGCATCTAATGCTTCAATGTCTTTTTGTCTTTTGGCTTTGCTACTGATGACTGTTACCGAATGTCCTTTTTGCACCAACTCCTGTGTAAGTGGTTTTCCAATGTTCCCTAAAGAACCTGTAATTATGATGTTCATGTTTCTGTTTTTTTGTTATTGCAAAGGTGGGCAACTGTCAAAAAGCAGATGTAACCTAATTGAGGAATTTCGTAGTCAAAATGAGAAAGCCGGCAAAATGTCAAGGGGTTAGCTCTGGGTTTCGTACACTCTTATCCATTTATGGATCACTCCGACAGAGGCTTACAGTACTGTAGCCAGGAATATGTACAAATAGCTGTAGACAACAATATTCAAATGAGCATGACAGAGCAATCAGACTGTTATGAAAATGCATTAGCCGAAAGAATGAACCGCACGCTAAAAGAAGAATTTGGCTTAGGTCAAATTATAAAAACTAAACAACAGGCCTTTTATTTAACTAAAGAAGCCGTAAATCTTTACAATCATCATAGACCACATTTATCTTTGAAAATGAAAACACTCAATCAAATACATTAAACAAATTATCCCAACTACCAAAGGCAATCGGGATAATTTAAAAACTGTTAACTTATTTTAGGACGTTACACGGACAATAGTGATTTTAAATAAATTTTTTGTGCTTTCATATAAATAAATCTGCTTGCTAATAATCATCCGGTGAAAAGAAAATGATGTTTAGTTTCCAGAGAAAATTACCATTCTTGCAGGTAAAATAAAGGGTGCTAAAGTTTATACTATCACTCGTTTTGCAGATCAAAACAATAATTATAATTTCTTTTTCTGCTCATTTTAATAATGGTTTTTTTGTAATTGAATTCTAAAAAATATCCTTAATAAAGCTTTGATCTTAGCAGGTTATTTTTACCGGCTTCTAATTAATAAAATACTATATCTGTATGCCTGACTTCTTCAAATACACGAGGTTGTTTTCTGACTTTTGTAACATGCACTTACATCTTACATTTCATTTTAAAAGTAATTCAGGTGTTGGCCATACTGTTAGCCAAAAAACGCCAAAAAAATAATGTAAAAAGCGTAAAAAGAGTGAGAAAGCAACAAGGCGCTAAAATAAAAAAACCCCTATAAATCAATAAGATGGGTATGATTTATAAGGATTGAACAGTGCCCAAGACTGGATTCGAACCAGCACATCCTTGCGAACGCTGCGACCTGAACACAGTGCGTCTACCAATTTCGCCACTTGGGCAGCTTGTTTTCGAAGAAAGGTTGCAAATATAGAAAAAGATATAGTAAAACTAATTCGTGGCGCATTATTTTATTCGACTGACCCCCTTTTCTTCTTATCGTATTCATTACCTTAATCTTTTAATATAGTTACAGAATATTTGATAATTATAAAGAACTTATGTAAATGAAAAAAGTCCGGCAATTGCCAGACTTTACAGTTTTTTTAGATTGAAGATTAATAACGGTTGTATCCCCCGCCACCGCCGCTGCTGCTTCCGCCGCCGCCACGATTGCGATTAAAACCGCCACCACCGCCAGACCCGCCGCTTCCGCCACGGTTAAATCCACCGCCACCGCCGCTTTCGCCGCCGAAGCTTCTCTTTTTAAATCCACCACCGCCAGAACCGTCTTTTGGACGTGGCTGTGATTCGTTAACAACGATTTTGCGACCCATGATGTCACTTTCGTTTAACTGGCTGATGGCAGTGCGACCTGCTTCATCATCAGACATTTCTACGAAACCAAAACCTTTGCTGCGGTTACCGTTAAATTTGTCGGTAACAATTTTTGAAGATACTACTTCACCGAATGGAGTGAATAAATCGGCTAAATCCTGCTCAGTCATAGTCCAACTGAGATTTCCAACGTAAATGTTCATTTGTTAAAATAATTAAAGAAAATAAATAAAAATCCATAATGAACACAGTGAACAATATACCAGAGAAACATTTACTTAAAACGTCCAGAGAGACTATTGTGAAACTGTAAAGATCATTAAGGCCGCAACGAAGATAATCTTTTTATTTAAAAATCATATTTTTCTTAAAAAAATAAAAAATTTAATTAATATTTTAAAAAAAAGGATAAAAACAGTGGTTTAAAAGCTTTCAATTATCGCTGCAATACCCTGGCCGCCACCTACACAGGCAGTTACCATTCCATATTTTTTGTTTAGGCGCTTTAAATCGTGCAGTATCTGCACAGTTAATTTACTTCCTGTACAACCCAGGGGATGTCCGAGAGCGATAGCGCCGCCATTAATATTTACTGTTTCAGCATTCAAATCCAATTGCCTTATCACCGCCAGCGTTTGTGACGCAAAGGCTTCATTCAGCTCTACAAGGTCAATTTCTCCCTGGTTCATATTTGCTGCCTGCAAGACTTTCGGTACCGCAGCCACTGGCCCAATGCCCATAATCCGGGGATGAACACCGGCACTTGCACAGGCGACTAAACGACCCAAAGGTTTTAACCCTAATTCATTTACCATTTTTTCACTCATTACAATTACGAAGCTGGCACCGTCGCTGGTTTGTGAAGAGTTGCCTGCCGTTACGACTCCGCCTGCGGCAAACACGGGTTTTAATTTTGACAGAGCATCCATGCTTGTGTCCTCACGCGGCCCTTCATCTGTATCTGCTACAAAACTTTTCTTTTGCTTTTTTCCTTTTTCATCCAGGTAAACCTGCTCTACTGTTATAGGTAAAATACCTGGCTTAAAGTATTCGTTTTTAATAGCATTTAAAGCTTTTTGATGAGAGTGATAGCTATATCTATCCTGATCTTCGCGGCTTACTTTATATTCTTTAGCGACCGCCTCTGCAGTTAAACCCATGTTTAAATAATAATCAGGCTCATCGGATGCAATGGAGTACGCTGGTACCGTTTTCCAACCTGCTGTAGGCACCATGCTCATACTTTCAACTCCGCCTGCTATAATGCAATCGGCCATTCCCATGCGGATTTTGGCTGTAGCTATAGAGATTGTTTCCAGTCCGCTTGCGCAGTAGCGGTTAACAGTCATTCCCGGCACTTCATATCCCAGGGCTCTTGCGGCTATGATACGGCCTACCTGCAAACCCTGTTCTGCTTCAGGCACTGCATTTCCTACGATCACATCGTCTACTCTTTTAGCTTCTAATTGCGGCACTGATGCCATCAGCCCTTTTATAACTTCAATCGCCAGATCATCCGGCCGTGTGAAGCGAAAACTACCTCTTTTACTTTTTGCAACAGCCGTACGGTATCCGGCTACTATATAAGCTTCCTGCATTGTTTTATTTTTTTAAAAAATCCGGAGACTAAAAGAAGATTTGTAATGAAGTTTTTACTCATGGCTATTTAACTAAACAATTTATTTTGTTTCTAATATAAAATATTTACTTTCAAAAATTCCTTTCCTTTCTGATTTCAATAATTCCATTATTTCAGGAATTGCTTTTTGCAAAGTCTCTATTTTATTATCCTTTGATTTAATTGTTATTATAAATAAATTTAGTCCCGCAATGTTTTGTTGTTTATATAAGCTTTTATCCATTGTTATAAGGGCTTCGAAATTATCTGCAATCATTCTTTTAAGTAATTGCCCGTTTTTTGTTCCCTGCCACCTTAATTCTCTTACTGTAAACCAATCATAATCTTCAGGCAAATTTCTTTTCAACTGTATTGGTATATTTTCATCCAGCAAAATTTTCATCTGAAATTTTTTCCGACGTTATCAGTTTTCCTGCATATTCTAAAACCTTCAAAGCCTGCTCTTTTTTTACTGTAGGAAAGTTTTCCAGAAATTCCTCCAGAGTTTCCGTCTCAAGCCATTGAAACAAACTTTCTACCGGTACACGTGTTCCATTGAAAACAGGAGTGCCTCCCATAATCTCCGGATCAATATTTATTGCATCAATTTTCATATTTTATTCCTTTAATCAAATGTAAACCTTTCCAACATTATCTTCGTAAGATGTATTCTCTGCTTCGCAATATTCTTTTCAATTTTGATGCTGAACAGGTTCATTATTTTTCTATGAATGCCCTTAAAACTGTATCAAAGGTTGATGCAGTGCAAAAATTTCTTGCTAATAGTTTTCAATATCATAATCCTTTATTGGAAAGACAAGTATTTGGATTACCCTTTAAAAACCCGGTTGGTCTCGGCGCCGGTTTCGATAAAAATGCTTTGTTTATAAAGGAACTGGCAACCATAGGTTTCGGGTTTGCAGAAATCGGTACAGTGACGCCACTGCCACAAATCGGAAACGATAAGCCAAGACTGTTTCGGTTACCGAAAGATAAGGCAATAATAAACAGGATGGGTTTTAACAACGATGGAGTAAAAGCAGTGGCTGCAAGGTTAAGGGCTGCAAAAAAAAACATTATAGTTGGTGGAAATATCGGGAAGAATAAGACGACGCCTAACCATGATGCGTGGAAAGATTATGAAATATGCCTGAATGAATTATTTGATTGTGTTGATTATTTCGTGGTAAATGTAAGTTCGCCAAATACGCCGGGCCTGCGGGAATTACAGGAAAAATCTTTTTTGCAAAAAATATTAAATCATTTGCAAAATATTAATCATGGCAGGATAAATACAAAGCCATTGTTGCTCAAAATTGCTCCTGATCTTACTGTCGGCCAGTTAGACGACATCATAGAATTGTCTCACGAAGTAAAATTAAGCGGCCTCGTTGCCACCAACACAACCATTAGCCGAAAAGGGTTGCACACAGACAAGGAGTCTGTTGCGCAGATAGGCGCAGGAGGTGTAAGCGGCATGCCTTTAAAAGAAAAATCAACACAAATAATTAAATATATCAATCGGCAAACAAACGGATCATTGCCGGTAATAGCAAGCGGCGGTATTTTTAGCGGAAATGACGCAAAAGAAAAACTGGCAGCAGGCGCGTCTCTTGTACAAATATGGACGGGTTTTATTTATGAAGGGCCGGCAATAGTTAAAAATATATGCAGGGATTTAGCCGGTTAAGCAAGCGGTGTAATTAATGAATTTCAGCTTAATTTCTTATAAACCTTAACGGGTGTATTTATTATGACGGCTATTTCTCTTATATATTTGCCGTTTCAAATTTTACTGATAAAATGGATTATTTATTTTCTATTGATGCATTGGTGAGCCTCTTAACGCTTACCATTTTAGAGATTGTTTTAGGCGTTGACAATGTAATATTCGTTTCTATTATAATGGGCAGAATGCCTAAAAACCAGCAATTAAAAGCAAGAAGAGTGTGGATGTTTGCGGGTATAACTGTACGTGTTTTGCTGTTAATAGCGCTCGGTTGGCTGATAAAGCAAAAAGGTTCTCCTTTATTTACCATCTCCGGAAAGGGATTTGACCTGGCCAGTCTTGTAATGATTGCGGGAGGATTATTTTTGCTGTACAAGACAGTAAAAGAAATTCACCAGAAACTCGAAGGGGATGAAGATGAATTTCAAAATGTCGGAAAAAAGCCTGCTTCATTTTCAAGTGCAATAGTGCAAATCATTCTTGTTGATATGGTTTTTTCGTTTGACAGTATAATAACCGCAGTCGGCATTGCCAATCATCTTGAAGTAATGATAGTCGCGGTTATTATCGCCATGATTATTATGTTTCTCTTCAGCCAGAAAATTTCAAATTTCATTAACATGCATCCTACTTTAAAAATGCTTGCACTTTCCTTTTTAGTAATGGTAGGTATGATATTGATTGTAGAAGGATGGGCTGCCGAAAAAGCAGAAGATCTGCACCTTAAAAACTACGTGTACTTTGGAATGGCTTTCTCCTTTGCAGTAGAACTTTTAAATATGAAAATGAGGAAAAAAACTCCGCCGGCTTTAAAAGATGCCGGTTTGAAAGGTACTGCCAAAGGGGTAAATAAATAATGGTAAGAAATCAGTTCCATTTAAATTCATTCAACCTGCTTTTGACTGCATCAGCAGATATCTTATGTCGCTCCAATGTTTTTGTATTTTAAAATCCAGTAGTAATGTACGTTTATAAAGCTTATGCCGGCAGCTTTGCCTGTCAATAATTGTCTTATATATTTTTCTGTAGGGAAGTTTTTTAAAACTGTATGTATTGTTCCATCATCAAGTGTTCTTGTTTGATATGTGTTGCCTGAATCGTCTTTGCGGCTGACGGGAAGATTGCTGCCGCTAACATAATTATTGTCCATAAAAACGAGTGTGCCGCCAGGTTTCACAAGGCCATTAGCTATGTCAATAAAATTATCAAGGTCTTGCAGCCTGATATGGCTCCAAATAAAACCACCAAATAAGCTTTCATATTTAATATTGTTGGCAAGGCTAAAAATATCTTCTGTCTTAAAGTCAACTTTTGCAGGTGAATAGTTTTTGGATTTTGCAATTTCAATTACTGTATCGTTTATGTCTGTGGCTAAAATATTTTTAGCTGTGGCAGAGATTTTTTCTGTCCAATAACCAGTGCCGCAAGCAATTTCAAAAACATCTTTGTCCAGAAAAAAGCCTTGCAGCATTTGTCCGGCAAGTAATAAGCTGCTTTGCCGCTCAGGTTTGCTATAAACTTTTTCATACTCTTTTGCCCTGTTTTTGTAATATGAAACTATGTCTGAACTTATTTCCATTAACGTTGTTGCTAACACTTTATGCCTGCGATGGTCTTGTGTTTTATAACATTAAAGCTACGAACCGAAGCTTACTATTTTATAAAGATGGAAAAGCTTTCGGTATTGTAATGTTTTTTTTTACATTCAATTAAAAAAAACCTGAATTGAAAAAAATGTAGTCACTTATCAGGGAAGACACAGTGCAGCTAATATTATGAAAAGTTCAAAGTTGAATTTACTTTAATTTAGATCCTTTCACCGGAGTAATACGAAGAACCATATCAGGTTTGTTTAAAAGAACATAAAGGGCACCGTCCGGAGCGGTTTTAATATCTCTTACGCGGCCAAATCCTTTCATAATAATCTCCTGTTTAGTCACTTTTTCATTCACAATTACAAGTCTTCGTAATTCTTCAAAGGCAAGAGCGCCTACCATCAGATTGTTTTTCCATTTAGCAAAAAGCGGACTGGTACAAAACTCTGCCGGGCAAACCGCTATTGACGGTGTCCATTGCACAACAGGCTGCTGCATACCTATCCGGGCTGTCTTATCTGACACAATCTTTCCACTGTAATCTATGCCATATGTAATAACCGGCCAGCCATAGTTTTCTCCCTTTTTTAATATATTTAATTCGTCGCCGCCTCTCGGCCCGTGTTCGGTTGCCCAGATGGCGCCGGTAACGGGATGTTGGGCAATGCCCTCAACATTGCGGTTACCATAAGTGAATATTGCAGGCAGTGCTGCCGGGGTTTTTACAAAAGGATTATCTTTTGGTACAGAACCGTCCGGATAAATGCGATAAACTTTTCCTGTGGCACGGGTAAGATCCTGAGAGTCGTCCGCTTTGCCCATATCGCCGATGGTAAAGTAGAGATAACCTGCCTTATCAAACAAGAACCTGCAGCCCCACCGGTCGCCTCTGGCCACCATTAAAGAGTCAGGCACTTCAAACAAGGTTTGTTGATCTGTCCATTCATGGTTTTTTATTTTACCACGTATTATTTTTGTCATTCCCGGTGCATCTTTATCATGAATATTTCCTTTTGTATAACTGAAACCTAAATAGACCCATTCATTTTGAGAATATTCAGGATCCAAAGCAATATCCATAAAACCTCCCGTGCTGCTTGCGGTGTGGGTAGCAGGAAGCCCGCGGATAGGAACTGTATCAAGACTGCCATTAACCAGCCAGCGAAGTTTTCCGCTTTTTTCAGAAATCAAAGCACGATTTGCATTTACAAATTCAATTGCCCAGGGAGTAGTAATATTACTTGTAACCACCTTTTCTACTTTTAATACATAATCTTCAGTTACAAGTTTTGCAGGAATGGTATCTTTAGTTTTGGCAGGTCTGTTTTGAGAAGCTGTGATGAAATCTGTTAAAGTACTAATTTGATTATCCTTCAAAACATTACCCCAACCTTTCATTTCCGTGTTAGGAATTCCTGCTTTAATAGTTTGAAATATAGCATTCCGGGTTGAGCCATGAAGCCACTTTGTTTTAAATAAAGCCGGTGCCGAATTCCCTTCTAAATTTGAACCATGACAACCTCCGCAATATGTTTTATATAAAACTTCTGCCTGCTGATTATACGCGGGTTTTACAACCAAAAGATAAAATACAACAAAAACTACGAGCTGTTTCATAAGTTATTTTAAAGGTAGTCTGTTTATAAAGCTACTATGAAAAGAAATTTTGCTGCAAACTTTTTACAACGAAACTATTGCAGCAGTAAATAGCATAAATGATATTTTTCGAATACCGGCAAAATAATCACTGTTAAAGGAATGAATAACAACATTCACAAAATGAATTGACTATCAGGATTTTTTGGTTTTTCTTCCTGAAATCTTCGGAAAAAGCTTTCCGTTTTGCAATAGAATTCCTGGCAAAAGCAGAATAAGCTTTAAAAAATCTGTCAGGAGTATTCTTTTTTAAATTGAATAGCGACGAGTAAAGTTTTGTATATTTATCACATGAAATTATGTACCGCTTTATTGCTGTCGTTCATTATTTTTTATACAGAAATCCCGGCCCAAATGGTTATCGATTTATACAATAATAATGGACAAAGCAATAATAATATTATTCCAAACGCCAAACCTTGTAAAGAAAAGGAAACATATACAAAAAACTCCGGTATTGGTATAGTTGCTCATGTAACACATCCGACATTACAGGTTTTTCTGCCGGATACTCCTAATGCCGCCCGTGGCAGTATTATTATTTGCCCTGGCGGCGGTTATTCGGTACTGGCGATAGATCATGAAGGTATTGATATAGCAAAAACGCTTAATAAAATGGGCATGGCGGCTTTTGTATTAAAGTATAGAATACCCGATTCCTCCTGCATGGATCATCGTGAAAATGTACCTTTAATGGACGCGCAGCAAGCGCTGAAGATAGTCAGGGAAAATGCTGCAAAATGGAAAATTGATTCGTCGAAAATAGGCATAATGGGCTTCTCTGCCGGCGGACATCTGGCTTCTTCGCTGGCAACACATTTTAATGAGCAGCTTATCAGCAATGTTAAGCATACGTCTTTGCGACCTGATTTTGCGGTGCTTCTTTATCCTGTTATCAGTTTCAGAGACAGCATTGCGCATCATGGCTCAAAAGAAAATCTTATTGGCAAAAATCCTTCCCCTGACCAGGTTCACCGTTTTTCAAACGAAGAACAGATTACTTCAAAAACACCTCCTGCTTTTTTAGTTCATGCTGTTGATGACGACGTGGTGCCTGTGGCTAATAGTATTGCTTTCACAGAAGCGCTTGCCAAAAACAAAGTTCCTGCAGAAATGCATCTTTATCAAAGTGGCGGACATGGCTTTGGGTTACACAACAAAACAACCAAAGATGAATGGATGGAGAGATTGAAAAACTGGCTTACTATGAATGGCTTTTTGAAATAAGATAAAAAAAACCAAAAAAGATAAATTTTGCTTACTCCACCTGATTCGGTTACTGTGTTTTTAGATTATCTTGCTGCCGCAACCTGGGGTTGTTTTACAATTTTCTGCTCCTGTTGGAAACATATTTTTTACTGACATTATTTCGTTTGTTTAACAAAGTTCTTCTTAACAAAGTAACTGCAATTGTTGTAATTCAATATTTTTATAGAAGTTTTTATAAAAAGTTTAATTTGCCCGGTTGCTGATGAATAAAAAGTATGCACATATTATTTTTTGTCTTTTGTGCACTTTTTTATTTGCGCAGCAAATATTTGGACAGGAAACTAAAAAGCTGCGAAAAAAAAATCAATTCCTTCATAACATTTTCGTCAGGATAAGAAGTTCGGTTACTGTTTCAAAACCTGACAGTGCAACAAAAGCAACTGTTTTAAATACAAAAAGTGTAATTCCTTTTGATGAATACCGGGGCAAAGTGATACGATCTGTAAACACCGAAGAGCTGGGATTTGAAAAGGTATTTACAGATACTACAAAGCGTTTAAACTACTATGGCACACGTATACTAAATGCTTTGCATACTAACACATACGCCTGGGTCATAAGAGATAATCTCTTTATAAAAAAAGGAAGCAGGCTCAACCCCTATTTACTGTCGGATAATGAACGATACCTTCGTTCACTTGAGTTTATACAAGATGCAAGAATTGTGGTAAAACCGGTAAAGGGAAGTGCAGACTCGGTTGATATTACTGTAGTAACAAAAGATTTATTCAGCATAACCGGCTCTGCAGATATAAGCGGCCTTGAGCGGCAAAGAATAACGGCAGCCGAAACAAATTTTGCCGGTGCAGGGCAAAAAATACAGGTAACTTCATTGCGTGATATGCACCGGCAACCCATTTTCGGTTATGATTTTCTATATTCAAAAAACAGTATAGCGCATAGCTATACAACAGGAACGATTGGCTACAGCAGCATCAACAGTGACCGGACCGGGCGAGACAATGTAAATACTACATACCTGCTGCTAAGCCATCCGTTGGTTTCGCCTTATTTCAGATCGGCAGGCGGGCTGGAACTGCGATTTAATAAATCCGGGAATTTGTACCGTGAGCCTGACAGCCTGTTTCGCAATTACAAAAATGCATCTTTGGATGCATGGGCAGGCTATAATATCGGCGTGAAAAAAATGTTGGAAGATAACAAAAGCCGTAACAGAACTTTTGCAGCTGTTCGTTATATCAGAAATATTTTCTCAGAAAAACCCTTTCAGTTCAGCAAAGATTATAATACTTTATTCAATAATATTCAGGCTCTGCTTGGTGAAGTAACTTTTTTTAAACAGGAGTTTTATAAGACCAATTATATCTATGGGTTCGGCACTACCGAAGATGTGCCCTATGGTTACAACGTAGCATTTACAGCAGGATGGTACAAGCAGCTTGACCTGTCACGACCTTATTTTGGCATAAATGCTAACAGGTACCTGGCATCAGAAAGAGGTAATTTTACTCAATACTATCTGCGCAGCGGAGTATTTGTGAACAAAGGTAAATTTGAAGATCTAAGTTTGCTGGCAGGCGGCAGCCTGTACAGCAGGTTATATTTGTTTCGCCGTTTTAAAATGCGTCAATACCTGCAGTACAGTTATACCAGGTTGTTTAAACGTGTCAGCTACGACCTTGTTCAGATCAATAATCCTTTGGGTTTAAGAAATTTTAATGCAGACTCTTTGCGAGGGACACAACGGATAACGATGTATGCAGAAAGTATCTTTTTTGCTAAATTTAAACTGTTTGGGTTTCAGTTAGCGCCTTTTGGATTTACCGCTGCTACATTGCTGACAGGCCAGGACTACAATTTTAAGAAGTCGGATATATATACCGGCATAGGTGGCGGATTAAGAACCCGTAATGTAAATCTTGTATTTGCTGCAGCAGAGGTAAAATTCATCTACTTCCCCAGAAAAGCACAGGATATGAATGCTTTTAAAATTTCATTCAATGGCAACATCCGCTTCAGGTACAACAGCAATTATATAAGGCCGCCCGATATTATCAGGTTAAATACGGTGGATGGAAATAGCTTTTATTAGAGTTTTTTTTATGTAAAAAAAACCTTTTTTATGAAAAAGTATCTTGTTGTTATAGAAAAATCTGAAACAGGCCTTTCTGCTTTTTCACCTGATGTTCCCGGTTGTATTACTGTAGGAGAAAGTGTAGAAGGTACAATAGTTAATATGCGTGAAGCAATAGAGTTGTACCTTGAAGCTGCTGCTGAAATCGGACAAGATTTACCTCCGGTAAAAAGTATAGAACAACACATCAGGGAAGGGTTATTGAATAAAGGAGAAATAGCAGACAAATTTTCTTACCCAAATACAGATTGAATCAGCAGTAATAGCATAAATCTTTACTTAGGATCAGATATTTAGCTCGCAAACGCTTACTATTTCATTTGCATGTTTTTATATAGCCCCGATCCTTTAGGTCGGGTGTCATTTAGTTAAGATGTTTTGCCAGTTCGTAGAGGTTAAATGTTGGCAGAAGGAAGACATTAAGAATGATTTAATCGCTTTGTGAGGAACAAAAGGTAGCGTACCTACGGGACGCTTTTAATACTTTTGCTGATGGAATTGTACAAATATTTTGCTCCTGTCGAGCAAGAAAAATGAAAGTTTCTTACCTAAATGATATTTTCCTTTAGGTCGGGTATAAATAGTATACAAACATGGAAGCTTTAGCAAAAACATGTCATAAGTTGTGTTGGTTTGGCTAAAGCCGAAAATCAAAATTATCCTTTCGCCCCGCTAAAGCAACGAGGCTAGGGTTATGCGAACTAAATACTTAATCCTCTTTATTTATGTTTTACAAATACTTACAACAAAACTTTAAACCCGCCCATTGCCCATCTTCCGGGCATTTTTGATCCTAACAGATCACTGTATAGTTTATTAAATACATTATCTGCTTCTGCAAAAATACTTAGTTTGTTTTTGTATATAAATGCCTGCGTTTGTGCATTCATTATAAAATAATTTTTTGAAAGACTTGCATTGATGGCAGTTGAAGCCTGTGCATTGCGCTCTTTGTACAAACCATTTATACTAAATGAAAACCAGCGGATTGTATATTGAAGATTAAAGTTGATCAGCAATTTTGCATGCGAAGAGACATAAAATGATGGAGTAACATTATCACTTTTACTGTCTATCCATGTTAATCCGAATGTTGCCCATAGTTGTTGTTTATTATCAAATTGTTTGGTGTATTGTACATCTGTTTCAACACCTGAGGAGCTTACTTTTGCAATATTTTTTGCCAAAGCATATGTGCCTGTGGGAGACAGATTGGTCTTTCTTGGTATATCGGCATAGGTTGTAGGAACATAATCAATTAACTGTGTAAGGTGCTGTTTGAAAACAGTGGCTGCAATTTTCATATTTGTTATTCCAAAAAAATCTGCACCTGCTTCATAGCTTAATGAACGCTCTGCTGCAAGATCAGGATTTCCAATACTTCCGCTGGTTACCAATGTTTTGTTGTAATTATTAAAACGTTCTGTAAAGTCCGCATCGCGAATAGTTTTGCCGGCGCTTCCGCGCAGTTGCCAGTAAGGCAGTTTGTAAGACAAATTAACCTGAGGCACTATTTGCCAGCCGCTTCGTTCATTCCATTCAAGACGAATTGCAGGGTTTATATTAAAATGATCTCCGGCACTTTGCTGCAATATTAAAAAAGTACCTGCCTGGTTAAGCGAATGATTGCCGCGGTCATTAGATGTTATTTTTTTATTCAGCCATTGTTCGCCAGCAGTAAAAACCGTCTTTTTTCCTGCTTTCCAGGTGTACACCGCAAGACCTTGCAGCAGGTTGCTTTTATTTGAATTTGCTGCCGCAGCAGTATTGAACTTATAGGTATCTTTTGTGGTTTTATAACCAATATCAAGAGAAAAATTACGACCCGGCTTTTCATAGTTCAGCCTTACCTGGTTCCAGAAAGAAGCTACTTTTTCGTTTGCCGTATCGGATTTGAACGTGGTATAAAAATTTTGAGCTGCAAAGTCACGATTGTCTAATGCCGATCTGAAAGAAACATTCCAGTATTTATTGATAAATTGATTTAATGAAGCAGAAGCAGAAGTATTGTGAAAAAAATCTTTTGTTCCGCGCTGAGGCTGACCTGATGCATTGTTTGACAGCACTCCTCCTGCAATAGCAGTATTTTTATTTTGATAAAATCCACCGGCTTGCCCGTTAAAAAGTCCATATTCGCCGGCTGTTCCCTGTACGGTTAACTGCTTCGTTTTTTGGTCTCTTTTGGCTGCAAAAGTTTTAGTGATAACATTTATAACACCGCCCACAGCTTCTGATCCGTAGACAGCAGAAGAAGCGCCTTTTAGAATTTCGATACGATCAATTTCTGCAGGAGAAATGGGAATATAACTTGTAAAATGACCGGTATTCGGATCGTTTATTCTGATGCCATCAATGATTACCAATACCTGCTGAAAAGTGCCGCCACGTAAGACAATATCACTTTGCGCGCCCATAGGTCCGCGCATCTGCACTTCTATGCCTGGTAAATATCGCAGCAGCTCATCGAGAGAATGTATAGGCAGCTTTAAAAATTGCTCTCCTTTAATCACTATGATATTACGCCCGGTTACAGAAGCAGAAACCGGCTGCAATGAAGCGGTTACAGTAACCGGATCAAGCTCTGGAGTCTGCCCGTAAAGTGAGAGAGCCGTTATAGAAAAAAACAAAAAAATACCTGAAATTATCCTTTTCACTGGTTGCATAAAATATTTACACTATTGAAAACTATGGTAAGATTATTAAAAATCTATGCAAATATGTATAGTATTTCCTAATTGCTACCAATTAAGTAAATTAATGTTAGCCGAAAAACTATAACTATTTGCGCTATTTTTACGCTAAATATTTAGAATATTTACAATTAAAGATATTAGTAAGATTTTATAATATAGCGGAAAAAGATGGAATGAGTTACGGTTAGCTGTAACAACATAACGACACCGCTAAACACAAAATTACCAATGAAACTTTGGACAGTAAGAGCAGGAAAATATGGTGAGCAAGAGCAAACTTGTGTTGATAATTCTTTAATTACAATCGGATGGAATGATTTGCCAGACTTGAGAACATTCAAAAGTAGAGATGAACTTTTTAAAGAGTATCAAACTATTTATGAAGAACCAAGCAATGTAAAAGCAGGAATCAATGCCGGACAAATTTGGCGTTTTGCTAATGAAATTGCCATCGGAGACCTTGTTGCACTTCCCTCAAAAACTCAACCCTCAATTTATATTGGAAAAGTAACAGGAGGATACAAATTTGAAAAAATCACAGCAGAGACCATACACGTCAGACCAGTAAAGTGGTTAAAAACAATTCCAAGAGCAGAGTTTGACCAAGATATACTTTATTCTTTTGGATCATTACTAACTATAAGTCAAGTTTCAAGAACACAAGCAGCCGAAAGAGTAATTGCACTCGTTGAAGGCAATAAACTTGCAACTAAAATTAACATCCCTCTTATAGAGGAAACAGAGGAAGAATTTGATGTAGAACAATTTGCAAAAGACCAGATTATAAAATTAATTGACAGAAAATTTAAGGGACACGGATTTGCCAAACTTGTTGACCAAATCTTAACTGCACAAGGTTACGTAACACAAGTATCTCCGCCAGGACCAGATGGTGGTATGGATATTCTTGCAGCATCAAGTGCACTTGGGTTTGATCATCCACGAATATGTGTTCAGATAAAATCAACGACAGGACAAGTTGATGTTAAAACGCTTAGAGAACTTCAAGGTGTAATGAGAAAAGTAAAATCGGAATTGGGCTTATTAGTTTCTTGGAGTGGATTTAATAACAAGGTAATTCAAGAGGCAAGAGAAGATTTCTTTTTTATAAGACTGTGGACAGCCAATGACATCATTGAAAATATCTTTAAGTATTATGATAAGTTTAGTGACGAAATGAAAGCGGAACTACCATTAAAAAGATATTGGACGCTAATTGACAAATAGACTAAACGAATGTTATAGCTCCATCTATAGTCATAAAAACCTAACTGAAAAATACCTTTACAACCATATCCTATTTCTGTGACAACAGTAAATCTATTTCCTATTGTTAAACCCAATAGTGTTGCTTGGTATTCCAGCTCTTTTTTCTTAACCTTCTGATTATTCTCAAACTTATAATGTAAAAACCCTATTCCTGCTGAAGCTCCGGCGTAGTAATAACCGACTTTTCTGAAGTTGTATTTATAATAAAGTGTTGGCATAATTCCTATATAATTTACCCTGTATTCGATGTAATTAATTCCGCTGTTAACTTTTATGTTTTGATAAGAGAAAGAAATTCCTGCGTCAAAATACTTATTAATTTTGCTTAATATTTCAGTGCTGTATATTCCACTTCCTTCAATTGCTGCAGGACCTAAAATTGGTATTTCGAAAACAGAGAGCTTATTAGATTTCGCTTGTTTTATAAAGTTGTTAGAAAACATTCCTGCATTTACTTTCACCTTAAACTTTTCATTAAAAGTTGTTTGGGCATAACTATACAAGCTACAAAAATGCTGCTATTAAAGTTAAGAAGTATTTCAAGAAGATTTTTTAAATTGAAAAAAATACAAAAACCCAAGACCAGATAAAAATATATGTTTAGAAGAATACTATAATAAAAATAAAAGAAACTTTTTCTCCTTAATTTCAATTCACCTTTTTTATTTTAACTGTAGTTTTTGACTAAAAATAATTCACTTTAAAATTTATAATCTCTTTACATTCAATAATATAGCTGCTGTTAACAATTATTTAACGATACGAGGAAATTTTTCTACTAATTCTAATTCTCAGGCTTTGTTAGTCAGTAAAACCAAATGGTATTATAATTGAACTTCTACGAATAATATTTAAGTAACAGAAAAACAAAAAATGTACGAAACAGAAATACTATTAAATGATGCAACGAGTGATCTATAATAAAAAGATATTTAATTAATTTTATTGTCTAACCATTATTATAAGTGTGTTTTAAATCACTAAAATTTCTTTTCCTTTTTTTTAAAATATTCCATATGCTCAATATTCCTTTGAAAGCTTATAAACAATTATTTGCAATAAACGTTAATCCAAAAAAATGACATTTATCAAAAATAAACTTTCATGCTTTTAAGCCGGCCTCCAGTAATTTAATAATTTGCGCAGATTCACTGACAAACTTATTATTTCACTATAATTGTAAAAATATTTTTATTCACTTCTCTAAAAAAACTACTACTTTGTTGTTTAGATTGGATAATAAAACAAGATTTTCTGCATAGACGATTTTGTAAACAACTACTATATGAAAAGAAAGATAGCGTTTATCAGCGAACATGCATCACCATTAGCTTCGCTTGGAGGAGTAGACAGCGGCGGACAGAATGTATACGTGGCAGAACTGGCAAAACACCTTGCATCAGCAGGCCATCAGGTAGATATTTTTACCCGGTGGGAAGACCCTAAACTTCCTAAAGTCATAGAATGGGAAAACAATATACGGGTCATTCATATAAAAGCAGGACCTGTTGGTCTGGTTGCTAAAGAAGAATTGCTTCCGTTTATGCGTGCTTTTAAAGATGATATGATAAAGTTCATCACTATCGAAAAAATTAATTATAATCTTATTCATGCTAATTTTTTCATGTCAGGCCTTGTTGCCATGTGGCTGAAAGAAGCATTAAATATTCCTTTTGTAATTACATTTCATGCATTAGGTTATGTACGCCAGATATACCAGGGCAAGAGTGATAAATTTCCTCCGGAAAGGATACAGATAGAAAAACAAATTGTACAAAACGCAGATGCCGTTATAGCAGAATGCCCGCAGGATAAAATGGATCTTATAGAATATTATCATACACCAGTGGAGAAAATTACCATTATTCCGTGCGGATTTAGCGCAAAAGAGTTTTACCCGGTAAACCGTGAGATAGCGTGCACACTGTTAGGACTGCAGACAGATGAAAAAATACTTTTGCAGTTAGGAAGAATGGTTCCCAGAAAAGGAGTTGATAATGTAGTTCGTGCTCTTGGACGCCTTAAAGACTCAGGCGTTCCTTACCGACTGGTTGTTGTAGGCGGAGAAACAGATGATCCAAACCCGATGGCATGCCCTGAAATAGCCAGGCTTCAAAAAATTGCAAGGGAAGAAGGTGTAGAGAATAAAGTAACTTTTGTAGGCAGAAAAAACAGGGATATTCTCAAATACTACTATTGCGCAGCAGATGTATTCATTTCTACCCCGTGGTATGAACCTTTCGGAATAACTCCTCTTGAGTCTATGGCGTGCGGCACGCCTGTGATCGGTTCAAATGTTGGTGGAATAAAATATAGTGTTTTAGATGGTAAAACAGGGTTTTTAGTTCCTCCGAACGATCCCGATGCTTTAGCTTCGAAAGTTCATTTGCTTATTTCTGACCCGGCTTTGCTGCATCAAATGAAGAAAGCATCGAAACAAAGGGTAAAGGAAAATTTTACCTGGCAAAAAGTTGCATCACTTGTTGCCGATCTTTACCAGCATATACAGGTGCCTGCACTGGTTTCGAAATCAGGAACAAAAGAAACCATTAATAAAAAGAGCCAGGCTGCTTAGCTTTATCTTTGCATAATGACACTAAAAAGAAAAGCAATTTTTCTTGATAAAGACGGCACGCTTATTCCTGATGTTCCTTACAATGTAAATCCTGATTTAATTACTTTGCAAAAAGGAGTAGTTGAAGGATTAAAATTATTGACAGAAAAAGGATACATCTTTGCGGTAATTTCAAACCAGGCAGGCGTAGCGCGAGGATATTTTAAGTACAGTGAATTAGAAAAAGTGAGTGAAAAGCTTAATTGTCTGCTGAATAAAGAAGGAATACAAATAGATGGTTATTATTTTTGCCCGCACCATCCGGCAGGAAAAATACCAGAATTTTCAATTAACTGCAGCTGCCGAAAGCCTGAACCGGGAATGATACTGCAAGCTGCAAAAGACCTGCATATTGATACAAAAAATTCCTGGATGATTGGTGATATACTGAACGATGTCGAAGCCGGCAACAAAGCAGGATGTAAAACAGTATTATTAGATATCGGTAATGAAACCGAATGGTCAGAAGGTGATTTTAGAAAACCAACTTATATAGCTCAAAACTTTTTACAGGCTGCGCAGTATATCTGTAATGAACCAATGCAGTAACTTAATGACAAAAAGCTGGGAGAACGCTAAAAGTGTTTTAATAATCAAGGCAGATAATATGGGCGATCTCATTATGTCTGTGCCCGCCATACGCGCTTTAAAACAAAGCTTTCGCTGTAGAATCACCGTTCTCACTTCTTCCATGGCTTTCGGTATAACTCCCTTCATTTCTGAAATAGATGATGTGATTGCATTTGATCTGCCTTGGGTAAAAGCTGAAAGAGTAAATGCTAACGAAGCCATTTTAACTTTAGTCAGACAACTTGAAGAAAGAAGTTTTGATGCTGCAGTTATTTTTACCGTTTTTAGCCAAAGTGCTTTGCCGGCTTCAATGATTGCTTATATGTCCGGCATTCCTTTACGTCTGGCTTATTGCCGCGAAAACCCTTATGAATTATTGACCAACTGGCTTCCGGATCAAGAGCCCTATACCTTTATCAGGCACCAGGTCAGGCGCGATCTGGCGCTGGTTAATTCGATTGGAGCTGATACTGATAATATTCATTTAAACCTAAATATTTCTACAGCAGCATTGAAAAATGCACAGGAAAAACTATTTAAGGCTGGAGTTAACACAGAAAAAACCTGGTTAGTTTTTCATGCAGGTGTTAGTGAAAAAAAAAGAGAATATCCCAAAAAACTTTGGATAGAAGCAGCAAAAAAATTAATTAACGAAAAAGGATTTCAGGTTTTATTTACCGGCGCAGTTTCAGAAAAAGACTTGTGCGACCAATTAGCGAAAAAAACAGGTGAAAATGCCTTCTCAGCAGCAGGTTTATTCACCCTTGAAGAATTTATTGCTGTTATAGAAAATTCTCCCGTAATTGTTTCGGTAAATACAGGCACAATACATATAGCTGCTGCTGTAAATACCCCCGCAGTTGTTTTATACGCACAGACCAATCCCCAGCATACTCCATGGATGACCCCTCATGTGGTATTAGAATTTGAGGTAGAAGAAAACAGCCGCAGTAAAAATGAAATAATACAATTTTTGTATAAAGAAATATATAATAAGCCCACTCCCATGCCTGATGCTGATGACATTTACCTGGCAATAAATAAGTTATTGGAAGGAAGTGAGGCAGGAAAATAATTAGTGATAGTTGGAGAAAAACAATCTTTTTCCTCTCTCTTTAAAACTTAGCAATGTTTTATTTAGAGTTTAGTTACCTTTTACAAACAATTTATTAATAATAATGCCGTCAAATTTTCCTCAAACTTATAATCATAACTAATCTTTCAGGAGTGCAACAGGGAATAAAGAAGTGCCGCTATTGCTGCTCCTATAAAAGGGCCCATCACCGGAACCCATGCATATTTCCAGTTGCTGCTTGTTTTTTGCTTTATAGGCAGCAGGGAATGAACAAGCCGCGGCCCAAGATCACGGACAGGATTAATGGCATAACCCGTAGTGCCACCTAATGAAAGGCCTATCGCCCAAACAAGAAAAGCAACTGGTAAAGCTCCTAATGATCCCAATCCTATCGGCGTTTTAGAATTGGTTAGCTCAGCGCCGGTAAAGTAAAATATAACAAAGACTAATACGAACGTACCAACAATTTCGCTTAGCAGGTTAAAAAGCAAATTTTTTATAGCAGGTGAAGTGCTAAAAACGGCAAGAAGTGTATCAGGGTCTTCTGTATGGCGAAAATGATCAATATAAACTACCCATACTAAAAACGAACCTATCATGGCACCAATTAACTGTGCTAAAATATAAACTGCCACTTTTGCCCAGCTAAATTTTCCAACCAAAGCAAGACCAATGGTCACAGCGGGATTGAGGTGTGCGCCACTGAATGGGGCTGCAATTACAACTCCTACAAACACAGCTAAAGCCCAGCCTGTAGTAATGACCATCCAGCCTGCATTACTGCCTTTTGTACCTTTTAATACTACGTTTGCTACCACCCCGTTTCCAAGTAGAATAACAAACATCGTCCCGATAAGCTCAGCTGTAAATTCACTCATTTTTCAGGTTGTTGCTTTAGAATGAAAACTTTTAATTGAGTTATGAAATATAAACTGTCTCTGCAAATAATATTGCTTAATGCATTTTTTTTATGTAGAATTTGGAATGTAATATAAATAAATGTTTTTGTTGGGGAAGAAGAAAACACACAGTTTAAACAACAATCATTTAATGAAAAGATAGAATAATTACTAAAAAAAATCTACAAGTTATTCTTTTAATAAACTAAGGATCGCTAATTCATATCCTTTTAATCCTAAACCGGTTATAGTGCCTTTACACTTTGCTGATACATAACTTATCTTTCTGAATTCTTCTCTTGCAGCAACGTTACTTATGTGAACTTCAACAACCGGAGCGGTAACAGCAGCAATGGCATCGCCTATCGCTACGGAAGTATGCGTATACCCCCCGGGATTAAGAATGATACCATCAAATGTAAAACCGTATTTCTGAATTTTATTTATGAGCTCTCCTTCCACATTACTTTGAAAATAGACTAATTCTGTTGCTGGAAACTTTTTCTGCAAGTCTTTAAAAAAATGTTCAAAATTCTGGTTTCCATAAACAGAAGTTTCACGAATTCCAAGCAGGTTTAAATTCGGTCCATTGATGATTGCTATTTTCATATATAAAGCTTAAGTCCTTAATGAAGAAGGGTCTTTACGTAAACAGTTAATTATAAAATTACCCGTATGAAGTGAATGTCTGTTTCCTTACAATCCTTAAAATCCCTTAAATCGTGGTTCTTACAGTTTCTATAAAGTCATCAAATAAATACCTGCTGTCATGCGGGCCAGGGAAGCTTTCGGGATGATATTGAACACTGAAAGCAGGTTGTCCCTTTACCCTGATGCCTTCAATACTGCCATCATTAAGATTTACATGCGTAATCTCAATATCAGGATTGTTTCTAACAGCTTCAGGGTCTACACCAAATCCATGGTTTTGTGTAGTTATTTCACACTGACCGGAAATTAAATTTTTAACCGGATGATTTAAACCTCTGTGACCATGATGCATTTTGTAAGTAGGAATATTATGTGCCAAAGCAAGCAACTGGTGACCAAGGCAGATTCCAAACACAGGCTTATTTTCGTGCAAAATTTCTTTCAAGGTGTCTACTGCATATCCCATAGCGCCGGGATCACCCGGACCATTTGAAATAAAGTATCCGTCGGGATTAAAGGTTTTTATCTCTTTTAAAGAAGAAGAAGCAGGAAAAACTTTTACATAAGCTCCTCTGTCTGTCATACACTTCAGAATATTTGACTTGACTCCATAATCAATTACAGCAATTTTTATATCAGAATTAGCATCGCCCAATTCATAAGCTTCTTTCGTCGAAACCTGGGAAGCAAGTTCAAGGCCGCTCATATCAGGCACTTTCGAGAGAGCCGCTTTTAGTTGCTCAATATCTGTTGTTTCAGAAGATATAATACAATTCATTGCTCCCTTCGCCCGTACATGGGCAACAAGTGCTCTCGTGTCAATATCTTCTATACTTACAATATCGTTTTCTTTTAGATAAGCGTCCAATGAACCTTCTGCCTGTTTGCGGCTATATAATTCTTCAAGGTTCCGGCCAATTAACCCCTGTATTTTTACCGTTGCGCTTTCAACGTCTGTTTTTTTAACTCCGTAGTTACCAATATGCACATTGTTCATTATCACAATCTGCCCATAATAGCTTGGGTCGGTAAAAACCTCCTGGTAACCTGTCATTCCGGTATTGAAACATATTTCCCCGGTTGCAGTTCCTTTTTTGCCAAATGATTTTCCATAATAAACAGTACCGTCTGCAAGAAGTAAAATTGCTTTTGATTGTTCGTTCATCCTGTTTTATAGTATGTTATTTTATGTTAATAATACCTGCTATATCTATGAAGCAGACCTAAATTGCCAAAGGCAAGTACTGTGATTCTTATTTAGCAAAATCAAAATTATCATTGAAAATAATGTTGAGAAAGTTATTTACATAAAAAAGGCAAGGTCATTGATAACCTTGCCTTTCATTATTTTTTTAATATACTCATTATTCAGCAGCCTTAGT